>Ga0190272_10000053_pt1 | contig 87167 bp, 67 predicted proteins | sample Popmic504T_FD_133746 | JGI IMG/M metagenome (GOLD analysis project Ga0190272, IMG submission 133746) | Populus adjacent soil microbial communities from riparian zone of Shoshone River, Wyoming, USA - 504 T | ecosystem: Environmental > Terrestrial > Soil > Riparian zone | place: USA: Wyoming... | reverse complement strand
GACCAGCTGGTCAGCATGCAGGCCAAGTTCATCACCACGAACGTGAAGGGCACGGACCGGGAGATGTACTTGCCGATCAACCTGGACGTCGACCAGCGGCCGTTCATCCGCCCCGGCGGCACACCGACGTCGCTGCTCAATCACCCACCGCTGGCGCGGATGGAGAAACGGAGTATCCCGCCCCTGGGCACGCGCGTCGCCAGCTACAAAGTGCCGGCGAAGTTCATGACCAGGCCCGGCACCTACAAGCTGGCCATCCGCCTGCGCGCCCGGACCGAGCCGATCTACTTCATGACGTTCGTCGAAGCCACGCGCGACATGATCCGGTCCGAGAACCAGTGGGCCGACGACACGCACGCCTACGCCGTCGAATTCGAAGTCCGGTGAGAGAGAGGCGAACATGAACGCGAAAGCCTGGACAACGAACTTCCTGCTTGCCGCACTACTCGTGCTGGCCGCCGGCGCCCCGCGCGCCGCTGCCGACGCCGAGACGCCCCTGGAGACGTCGCCCGGGGTGAAGATCCTCGGCCATCTCGAAGAAGTGGAGAAGCCCGCCGACGGATGGTTCAAGCCCGATCCCACATACGACCACGAGCCCTACGACGCCGCGGCGCAGCTGGCCATCTACGGCGGCAAGCACATGAACAAGACGGCCCTGCCGCTGGTCGACCAGGGCATCCGTGTCTATGACCGCGGCGCGTACACGCCGCGCCCGACGTTCCTCGGCGTGAGGAATCCGATCAACTCCCATTTCATGGCCTACGGCGACCTCCGCATCGGCGGCGCCTATTACGACAACGGGATTACCGGGTCGAGCGGCGAATCGGACCAGTCGGTGCTGGCCGTCCGCCTGAACCTCGACCTCGATCTCGCCATCACCGCCACCGAGCGCATTCACGCCTTCGTGCGGCCGCTCGACAACAACGGCTCGTTCACGCGCTTCCAGCTCAGCGGCGGCGACGGCAGCGAGTTCATCGACGAGCTCGATTTCAAGCTGGAGACTCTGTTCTTCGAAGGCGACGTCAACGCCATCCGCGAGGGGCTGACGAACAGGAAGACGACGTTCGATCTCCCCATCGCCTTCGGCCGCGTGCCGCTCTTCACGCAGAACGGCATCTGGCTCAACGATGCCTTCGACGGCATCGCCTTCGGCCTCACGGCCCGGAGCAGCCCGCGGCTCGATGTCAGCAACGCGGACATCACCTTCTTCGCCGGCTTCGACAAAGTCACGACCGACGCCGCCCCGGGCGACGACTCCAAGGTCTTCGGCGTGGCCGGTTTCGCCGACCTCCGGAAGGGCTACGCGGAGTACGGCTACGGCTATGTGCGCGCCGAGAACGATGACCTCAGCTACCACAACCTCACCGCCTCCTTCACGCGGCGGTACCGGCCGACGTCGACCATCGGCCTGTCGAACAGCGTCCGGCTGATCGGCAACTTCGGCCAGTCCGGACCGGTGAAGACGGCCGACGGCTTCCTGGTGCTGGTCGAGAATTCCTTCCACCGGAGCGACCCCGGTTTCCTGGTGCCGTACGCCAATTTCTTCGCCGGCATCGACCGCCCGCAGTCGCTGGCGCGCGCCGCCGGGACGGGCGGGGTGCTGAACAACACGGGCATCAACTTCGAGTCCGACGGCCTGACCGGCTATCCGACGCTGGACGGCACGGCCGCCGATTCGTACGGCGTCGCGCTGGGGCTGGAGAAGCTGTGGGGGATCTCGCGGCAGGTGGTCGTGGAGGGGGCGGTCGTGCAGCGCATGGACGACAGCCCGCTCGGAAATCAGTACGCCGTGGGCGTCCGCTTTCAACAGCCGATCAACAACGCCTGGATCTTCCGCGCCGACGCCATGCACGGCTGGCGGCAGGGGCAGAACGACATCTACGGCGTGCGCGTAGAGCTTCGTCGCAAATTCTGAGAGGGGGTTCCCGATGCCTGTATTTCAGCTTCATGTCAACGGCAGCATGCGCACGGTCAATGTCGACGGAAACATGCCGCTGCTCTGGGCCCTGCGCGACGTCCTCGGCCTGACCGGCACCAAGTTCGGCTGCGGCGTCGCCCAATGCGGCGCCTGCACGGTCCACCTGAACGGGAGGCCGGTCCGCTCCTGCGTGACCGACGTCGGTGTGGCCGCGCTGTCCCACATCACCACCATTGAAGGCCTGTCGAAAGACGGCAGCCATCCCTGTCAGCGGGCCTGGCTCTCGGTGGACGTGCCGCAGTGCGGCTTCTGCCAGCCGGGCCAGATCATGGCCGCGGTGCCGCTCGTCGAGATGTGCCGCAACCAGGGCGTCATCCCGACCGACGAACAGATCGACGACGTCATGCGCGGCAACATCTGCCGCTGCGGGACCTACCCACGAATCCGCGAGGCCATCAAGGAAGCGGGGAAACTGTCATGAGCGGCATCTACAGGGTCACTCGCAGGGACTTTCTCCAGACCCTCGGCGTCGGCACCGGCGCGCTGGTGTTCGGCTTGTCCGTCACGCCGTCGCTCTCCGCCGCCGAGGAGGCCGAGCCGGGGCTCCTCCAGAAACTGACCAAAGGATTCCCGGTCAAGGACGTCCCGTTCGTGTTCATCAAAGTGAACGGCGACATCGTCATCATCAGCCACCGTTCGGAGATGGGGCAGGGCATCCGTTCCAGCCTGGCCGCGGTCCTGGCGGACGACCTCGAGGCGGATTGGGGCCGGGTCTCGCTGCGCCAGGCCGACGCCGACGGGGAAAAGTACGCGATCAAGTTCCCCTTCGAGGTTCCGAAGGACACCACGCTCCCGTTTCCCTACGACCGGATCCACGACCAGAAAACCGCGTACCTCATTCCTCCCGACGGATCGCAGTTCACCGACAGCTCGCGGAGCATGGCTGCCTACTACCAGCCCATGCGGATTTTCGGCACCGCCGTCCGGCTGGTCATGATCCGCTCGGCGGCCCAGAAATGGGGAGTCGACGAAAAGGAGTGCCGCGCCGAGAAGCACCAGGTCTTCGGGCCCGGCGGCCGTTCCATCGACTACCGCTGGCTGCTGCTGCGCGCGGCCAAGGTGACGCCGCCGACCTATGACGAGATCCAGGAGGCGATCGAGAAACGAGGTCCCGATCAGTGGCGGTACATCGGCAGAGGCAAGGAGAAAATGCCGTCCTACGACGCACTGGAGATGGTGCTCGGAAAGACGGTCTTCGGCGCCGACGTCAACGTCCCCGGCATGCTGACGGCCATGATCGAGCGCTGCCCGGTCGCGAACGGCGCGCTGGCGTCCTACGATCCCGCCCCGGCGCTCGCCATACCGGGGGTCCGCGCGGTATTGCCGATGTTCCCCGTGGGAACCCGCGGCGGCGGGGTCGGCATGGCCTTCACGCCGCACGCGGGCGTCGCCGTGCTGGCGGTCAACACCTGGGCCGCGCTGCAGGGCCGCAGGGCGCTCCGGCCGACGATCACGTGGGACTACGGTCCCCACGGCACGTACGACTCGGATGTGTATCGGAAGGAGCTCGAAGAGTCGACCAGCAATCCCGGGAGGAGCGTGCGCAGCTACAAGGGCGGCGACGTCGACTCCACCTTCTCTCTGGCCGGCGCCACCAGCACCCTGGACGCCAAATACTATGTCCCCCATCTGGCGCAGGCCCCGATGGAGCCTCCCGTGGCCGTGGCCCTCTTTCAGAACGGGCACATGGAAGTCTGGGCACCGACGCAGAGTCCCGACGTGACGCAGATTTCGGTTGGGTGTGTCGCGCTCGGCATCGAATGCGCGATCAACGACGAGGCCTGCAACGAAAGAGCGCGGAAGGCCGCGACGGTCCACGTGACGATGCTGGGCGGCGGGTTCGGACGCAAGTCGAAGCCCGACTACATCGTCGAAGCGGCCATGCTGGCCAAGGAGAATCCCGGCATCCCGATCCGCGTGCAGTGGACGCGTGAGGACGACATCAAGTTCAGCTACTACAACGCCGTCAGCAGCCAATACCTGAAGGCGGCGCTGGGAGCCGACGGGCGTCCGACCGCACTCCTGCAGCGCAGCGCCTTCACGTCGTTCTTCGGCACCATCTTTCCGAACGCTCAGACGCCCGGTACGTCCGACGCCGTGCTGGCGGCAGCGAAGAAGCTGCGCTTCGATTTCGTCGGCAGCGGCGAGTACCCGTACGGCTCGGGGATCGAACGTGCGCAGGGGCTCGAGGACATGCCCTTCGACGTGCCGCGCATCCGCCTCGAGAACTGCCCGGCCGAGAACCACATCCGCGTCGGCTGGATGCGCTCGGTGGCCAACGTCTACCACGCCTTCGGCATCGGCTCCTTCGCCAACGAAATGGCCATCGCCGCCAAACGCGATGCCAAGGACTATCTGATCGAGCTGATCGGGAGGGACCGCATCCTCCCGCTGCGGGACGAGGAGGTTTCGCAGTACCGCAACAACGAGCTTCCCATGGCCGTCATCGAGGTGCCGGTCGAGGGTGGGAAAGTGAAGCAGCTCGTTCCCGGCTACCCGCCCGAAACCGCGCGGCTCCGCACGGTGGTGGAGGCGGTGGCGAAGCAGTCGGGCTGGGATGAGAAGGTCCGGCAATACAAGGGCACGCGCCGCGGCCTCGGCATCGCCGCCCACCGCAGCTTCCTGAGCTACGTGGCCATCGTGGTCGACGTGTCGCTCAGCGAGAAGAACGAGCTGACCATCAACGAGGTCTTCGGCACGATCCACTGCGGCCTGGCCGTCAACCGCGACCGCGTCATGGCGCAGATGGAGGGAGGCATCGTCTACGGCCTGAGCTACGCCCTCCTCGGCGAGATCACGGTCAAGGAGGGAAAGGTCGTCCAGAACAACTTCGACGACTACCCGATCCTCCGCATCAACCAGACCCCGAAGATCACCATCAACATCATCGACAGCCTGGAGCCGCCGACCGGCGTCGGCGAACCGCCCACCCCCGCGGTGGCCCCCGCCCTGGCGAACGCCATCGTCGCCGCCGGCGGACCCCGCATCCGCGAGATGCCGTTCCGCAAGCACATCGTGGTGCTGTGAAGTTTCAGGAGTGCGGCGGCGATGGCCGCCGCCTCCTAAGGAGACCGTCATGAGCTCGAACGTCACGCGCAGGCATTTCCTCCCCCTCCTCGGCCTGTGCATCGGCGCGCTGCTCCTCGGTCATTGCGGGTCGTCCCGGCCGGCGAACAGCCTCGGGGCCCAAAGCCTCAACGACGCCGACAAGCCGGTCGTTGCCGGCTCGCGCTACAGCGCCGTGCGCGAGGCCGTCTTCGCCAACCCGTACCAGAAGGTCTGGGGCGCGGAAGGCAACGCGCCGTTCGAGCGCTTTCCCGTCACCTTCAAGCCGCTGATGAAAGGCATCCTCCCCGGCGGCCAGCGCTGGCAGTTCCTCGGCGCGGCAAAGCGCGTCCTCGCGTCCGACTCCGACCTGCGCTGGGGGCCGGACGGCACCGGCTTCCGCCGCCTGCTCCACGCCAACGGCGTCGTCATGACCGGCGTCTGGGAGATCACCGAGGAGACGCCGTACAGCGGCTACTTCCGCAACGGGAGCCGCGGCCTGATGGTGGCCCGCTACTCCACCTGCTGCACCGAGACCCGCCGCGGCCACACGCGGTCACTGGCCATGATCGGGCGTATCTATCCGACCATGGACCCGAACCACGCCGACCCGCTGCCGACGGCCAGCTTCATCACCCAGGAAGACATCGGCGGCGAGAACACGCCCAACATCAACGACGCCCAGCTGCGCAACGCCCCGAACACCACCGTTAGCCGCCGCGGCAGCGGCATGCCCATCCTGCTGCTGACCGGCATGGTGTTGAACCTCGCCGAGAAGAAGCCCACGATCCGGCAGGTCTACCAGATCGCCGAGTTGGGGAAAGAGCCCGCCGAGCCGACGCGCGCCCCCGAGTTCATGCAGCTCGTCCTCGCCCCCGGCCAGCCCGTCATCCCCGGCGCCGACCTCGACTTCCGCGACGAGATCCTGGCCCACATCTACGACCCCGGCGACCCCGCCCCGAAACGGAAGCTCGTCTTCCACATCCAGACCTCCGACACCGGCACCACCCACGGCACCCCGCTCAAAGAACGCCGCAACATCACCAACTGGAAAACCATCGGCACCATGACCTTCGACGCCGCCGTCGTCTCCGTCAACGGAGACCGCGTCTTCCACGTCAACCACCCCGCGTGGAGAGAAGACCGGAACGATCCGCGGACGGTGGCGGTCCAAGCGTTGAGGCGATGAGCCGCGGGCGGTGGGGCGGAGGATTCGGCCCGCGCGCCCCACGGCCCCGTCAGACAATCAGGCGTCGCAATGCATATGCGACCTCTTTGCCTCGCACGTCGCTATGGTTCTTGATGAAGCTGCTCGCCTCGAGGTTGAAGAACTTGCTGGGTTGGAAGGTGTACGCACTGTTGACGGCGAGCAACTGGCCGGTGATGGTCTCGCCCTCATCCATCTTCTGAGCGCCGTTCCGGCCGATCCCGCCGAACGGGTCGTTCGCGTCGCCGAGGGCGGCCGCTCTGTCCCCGCTGAGTCGCGACGCGAGAGGATAGGCGACGCCCACGGCCTTGTCGTTCTTCGTGTGGGTGATGAGGATCGGGCCGTCGACCCGCTTGTTCTTGACTACGTCGTGGAAGAATCCCTTTTCCGTCCGCGAGAATCCATTGTGAGAAAACGCCGCCTGCAGCAGGGTCATGCTCTTGATACTGTTCGTGGTCGAATTGGCGGCTGCGGCCGTGACGACGCGCCCGCCGAAACTGTGGCCGACGAGATGGATCCGCTGCACGTGCGCCGGAAGTCCGTCGAGGAGCTTCGCCACACCATTCTTCCCGACCTCTCCGGCCCTGGCCTTCATCTCGTAATACGTGGTGTAGTTCAGCACATTCATCGCGGCCGCCTTGAAGCCGGACAGCAGGTCCGAGAATTTGGCGGCACCGCCGGTTTCGGCGCCGATGCCTCCCACGCCCAGTGGCAGCGATGCGCTGCCGGCAGTGTTCGCAATCTCCGGATCGAGATCGTCCTCATCGACTTTCAGGCTCGTCATCAGCTCATCGCCGTCATCGCGGAAGAACGCTTTGGAGGAATCTTCCTTCTCCGCGTGTGCGGGATCGAGCAGTGAGCGGATCTTCTCGACGAAGGCCTGGCGCGCGGACCCCTTCTCTTCGAGGTCCGGCAGCAGGGCTTTCAATTCATCGAGGATCTGCTGCTGCTCCGGCTCGGTGAAGAACTCCTTCATCCGTTCGAGCTTCTCCAGGATGGCCTGGTCCGAACGTTCGTCGTGCGCGTGAAGGGCAGCGGCGCCTTGCGCGTTCCCGGAGACGCCTGAAGCGGCGACCAGTTCGTCGAATTTCTTCGCCGGCCAGATCACGCCGGCCACCGCGAATGTCCGGCCTGGGAAATCTCCCGGTTTCCCGACGCCCACGAAGTTCGTGAAGAGTTCTCGGTAAAGCGCGCGCGCCGCGTCGGCGTCGTTATTCCAGCCGTGGGAGACGACGAAAAGATCCGTCACACCCGCGGGGACGGCGAAAGCATTTTCGGGCTTGCCCGATTTGTCGAACTTCGCTTCCACGTAAGGCAATCCAGCGATGTCGTTCATGATCTCTCCTCAGACGGATTGAATCGCTCTCATTACATCGACGAGCCCCGCGCCCTGGAAATAACGATCGCGCCGCAGGTCCGTCGCCGTAGCCATGAAAATCTCCTTGACGCGCTCCGGCCTGCCGATGAATTCACGTCTCACCGACAGAAACGCCGCAATGACGCCGCTGACGTGGGGCGCGGCCATGCTCGTACCGCTCGTTTCCACGTAGTTGCAATCCCTTCCCTTCGCGCCCTCGCTCTTCAGCATCCCCGCCGCGCACGAGATGATCTTTTCTCCCGGCGCGATGAGATCCGGTTTCATCCGGCCGTCGCCGGTCGGGCCTTTGGACGAAAAATACGAGACACCATAGACATGGGGCATGTCTCGATGGGTCGCGCCGACGGTGATGGCGAGGTCCGCATTGCCGGGATCGTTGATCGTCAGGGCCATCCCCGCCTGGGTACCCCCGATCGTCGACTTCAAGGTCCCATAACCGGTATTGCCGGCCGCGACGACCACCACCACCCCGCTCTTTACGAGCCGGTCGACCTCGGTGCAGAGCGGGCTCTGGCCGCAGGCGAACCACTCTGGTTCGAAGTCGTATCCGACACTCATGTTCAGGCCGTGAATGATGAGTCGGCGACCATAGCCGTTGATCTCTTGAATATGATCGATCGCGGCGATCAGATTGCTGACTGAGCCCTTCCCGTCCTCATCGAGCACGCGCAGGCTCACCAGCTTGCAGCGGGGCGCCATTCCGCTGATCCCGTCCAGCCGGGTCTCTACGTACTCGACGTCCTTGGTCTTGGTCTTCAAGTAACGGGAGACCGCCAGCGGCCGCTTTTCCATGGGTGTGTCGTGCTCGACCTGCCATTCGCCGGCGATGATTCCGGCGACGTGTGTGCCATGGCCGTTCTCGTCGTTGAACGGATCATTTCCATCGATCGTGAAATCGCGGTGCAGCGTCGGTTCGGGGTGGATGTTCGCGTGCAGGTTGAAATGGTGGTGCTCCTTGTCGATGCCGGAGTCCATCACTGCCCAGGTGATCCCTTCACCCGCAGCCGAGAAGGACTTCTGTACCGCATCGGCTTTGACCGTGGCAGCGGATTTGTTGATGAACGCCGACACTTCGAAGTCCGGCCAGACGTGATAGATCGCCCTCAACCGCATCTCGTCGACGGCGGCCTTCACGGTGGGGTCGGTCTGCTTCTGCCTGCGTTTCTCGGCCTCTGCCATTGCATGAGCGAGATCGAGGTCGACGAGCGCTTGAATGACCCGGCCTTCCAGACGTGCGAAAACGTACTGGCTGCTCGCGTTTTCTTTTTGCAGGTGCACTCGCTGGCCGGCATCGCGCACGTTCGCCACGTTTTTCGCTTCTTTGATGTTCTGAAGTACCCATTCCCGAGCTTTCGAGCGGCCTCCGGGATATTCGAGATTCAGGTCGATCATCACTTCGAAACGCGTCGGGTGGATGCGTTCAATGGGTCTTTCCTCGGTATCCTTTCTGTCGTTCAGGGCGAGTAAACGCCGGATCACAGCGGCATGCAGTTCTGCAAAACTGAGCGGCCGATCCAGATCCTGCTCCGGCGAGGCGATGAATTGCTTCCCAATCGCCTCTTGCAGTGCCTGGTCATCGGGGGCAGCCCGTCCCGCCTTCTCGGATGCCTCCTTGAGTATCTCGAGGACTGTCTCGTGCGCACGCTGGACGCCGCCTTCGAACGACGGGTTGTATTCGACCGCCGAATTGAACGTCTTGATCTTGTCGGGAAACGTGTCCTTCACCCACTGAATATTCTGGAGATCGTCTTCAATCTGCTTGAGAAGAGGGATCGCGATCACAGTGCGGTCGAGCACGAGAGGATCGAAGTGCTTTACGCTCCGCTGTTCTTCCGGCGGAAGGGTAGATGATGACATCGTGGCCCCCTGTTTTAGAATTTTGTGGATGCGTAGAGGTCAGGATTATACGCAACACTGTCTGAATTCAACGCTCCTGCCTATTTTGGACTCCATAGCTTCAATTCGAGTGGAGCTACTGCTTCCTGTGCGACGTACTGATCGGCCCGGAATAAGAACTCGGCAATCCCGCGGGCTTTTTTGGGGTCCCGACCGAGGCGATCGACACAGATCTTGCCGATCACGTGGCGGCCGAGAGCGCGATAACTTTCGAATTGCGACTCGCAAAAGAACTGATCGATGGTCGTTTCGTGCGGAAAGGACGTGCTTTCCTTCTTGTAGGTACGGACGTCCGGCGGACAGTCGTCACGGACCGCCGGCTTGATGTAGAGGAGATATCCAAAATGACGACGTCTCCGTTTTTTGTCCCCGTCTTCCGGCTCCGCGACTTCCGGATCGCTCACCGGATCGAACGGGACGTCGTCGACGTTGCCGTACTCGATCAATCCTCTTGCGCAGTACCGTCCCACTTTCTCCTCGGGTCCGGGTGGAAGGTAGGAGGTGCGCAGCGTGATCGGAATGCCCATGTCAACACGGATTTTCCGCACCGCGTTGCCGAGATCGGTAAACGCGTAGTCGCCATCGGCCGTTGCGTCGCTGACGATGATGTAGCGGCAACGGCGCCGGACCATCTCATACAGCCCGAGGTTGTCGAAATGACCGCCGTCCGAGAGGAACACGTAATCGCTCGTGTCGTTTGTACTGCCGGTCATCTCGGAGAGCAGGCTTTGCAGCGTCGAAGTTGGTCCGCGCTTCTGATGAGTGTCCTTGGACGGGTTCCCGAGCCACCATCCCAGACGTGCGTTGAAGAGCGTCATCAGGAACGTCAGCGCCGGGGAGGATTGCTCGCCCATGTTCGGGCTGAGAGCGGCGCCGGAGATCGCGAGCGACGTGCCGAGAGAGATGTGCTTGCCGTAACGAAAGGCGTCGCGATAGCCGATGCGGCGATTCCCCGCGTGCAGCGGTGAGATGGTGAACGAGTCGGCTTTCCGCTCCTGCCAGGCGAGGTTATCTCCGCCGACCAGGTTCAATGCGGTATTGACGATATGCAGTGGGGGACGGGCGCGATCTTCCCAATCCAACTCGGCAAGGCGGCGCAGCCGGTCGTAGATGACCTGCTCGTCGTCGGAATGGATGATTTCGGCCTCCTCCTTCGACGGAGCGGCTGCCACCGCCTCCGACACCTTATCCGGCGGCTCCTGAGGTGGACTCTTCGGCGACGGCGGTTTCATACGCGGCGGGTCGACCGGTGCCGGTACGATCAGGTCAGGGAAGATGCCGTCGAGATAGCGGCGGTTCTCGATGAAGAGCGTAATGCTCGGCGGGGCGGGCACGCCGTTGCGGATGTCGTTGGTCGCCATCAACTCGTTCAGCGCGCGCGTCAGCTCGCTGCGGATCTCCTCTTTCGGCGGGCGTTGCGGTCCGAATCGGTAGGCTTCCAGCCGGCTCCGAAACTCCGTCGGGAGCTGCCGCATGATCTTTTCGTGTCCCGCCAGTGCATCGACGAGTCCGTCGAAATTGATGTAGCTGGAGGTCCAGAGTGCCTCGGAGCGGAGCTCGAACATGTCGACGTTGTCCTGCGGATCGAATCCGGTGAAGGGATCCGGCCGGCGGAACCAGCGCGATGCGCCGAGGTAAGCGCGGATCAGGCGGTTTCGATACATCCCATGCATCGAGTAGATGTTGACCTCGAGCAGGAGCGAGATGAGAACCGCAAACGCCAGGGCGGTCGCGGCAAGGTCCACAAGCATACGGGGGCTGCTTTGATGCAGCACTCGCAGGTGAAGGCTCGCGACGTCCGTCAACGGCTTTTCGAAAACAGCCGGGAAGGTGGTCGGCTGCAGGTAGGCGAACTTCGAAGCGATCCCCGTGACGAGCAGAGAGAGTGCCGCCAGAAGAACGACGACGGTCACGGCTGCCGCAAGATGCAGGACTGCGCGGATCACCTGCGCCGAGGTCGTCTCGCGCTGCTCTTTCGACCGCAGCTTCGCGCTCTTGGACAGAACCCAGGACGTAGCACCGGAGATGCCGCCGACCGAGGTCAGGAGAAGCGGCAAAAGCGCCAGCACGAAAGGCAATACGATCGCGATCATCGCTCCAACCATCCAGATGAAGCCGGCCAGCAGGATGAGCGCCGCACTGCGCGCCAACCATTCGCGGTCATGATCGTTCGTGCGAAGCGTGGTCAGGCCCACGAGCAACGTCGCCTCGGCGAAGAAGGCGAGGAGGAACAGCGGAATGCCGAAGCAGACGAACTGCTCGAAGTACAGGGTTTCGACCGAGGTGGTCAGCGTCTCCGGTTTGAACACCCGGGTAAACAGGGCCTGCAGCAATGCTCCGGCAATGAAGCCCGCGGCTGCCGCGGAGGCAACCTCACCGAGCGTGTGGCGAAAAATCTTCCAGTGGAAGAACAGCCGTGCCGCTCCCGCGATCCGCTGCAGCAGCGTGCCGCCGGCGGCCAGGGAAAACAGGTGAATCGCAACGTACAGGACGCCTGCCGCGGCACTACCTCCCGCGAGCAGCCGTGCCAGCAGGAGTATCGGCGGCGGCGTGGTAAGCGAGGCCCAGTAGATGCAGAAAGCGACAGATGCGCCGAGCAGAGGGGTGAGCCACGCGCTCGAGCGCAGCTTCCGTAAGCGAAGCTCGGCCGAGGTCGGCGGGCGCCCCGATTTTTTCTCGTTCTTTGGCCGGAGCAGGGCGACGGCGAAGATCGCCACTGCTGTCAGGACGAAGGCGGCTTTGGCCGTCCATGCGGGCGTCTGGCCGAGCGTTGCCGCATACGCAGCGGCCTCCAGCAGGCGCGGCAGGATCAGCACGACGGCGATCGCCGGCAGCAGGATCATCCAGTTGAGGAGCAGGTTCCGGACGTACGTCGCCACGAGCGTCCAGGTGTCGGCCGACAGCGACGCCGACCGGGGAGCGAGGTAGGAGCTGTACTCGCGCAGGTGCCGGATCGGCCGCGCTTCCGGTTCCTCGGGATCGGCCGGTGGCGCGCAGAGGTCTTCGGCCACGCCGGTCACCCCTTTGGTGTGGCGGCGGATCCACGACGAGAACCAACTCCCGATGTACCCGCCACCGGAAACGGTCGATATGTAGTGGAACTTTGTGAGCAGCCCGTGGTCGGCTAGTCCCTGAAGCACGCCGAGGTTGAAGGTAGCGCTGCGGATCCCGCCGCCGGAGAGACAGATGGCCGCCGTGTCCGTTTCATGCAGGGCCGTGTTGAGTGCGCGTACGTCGTAGCTATCAGTGAAATAGTCTGGAAACGCGGTCTCCAGCACGATCGAATTGAACGCCGCCAGATCGGCCGCCGGCACGGTCTTCTCGGGCAGGGCCGCTCCGGTCTCGATGCGGCCGTGAAACCATTGCGTCAGGGCGTGGGAGTTGCCGGCGATCTTCCAGAGGGTTTCATCGTCGTGTTTCGGCCTGCCCAGGGAAAGGAGACGTGAGTACCACTTGCGGCGGTCGGCACCGAACTCCCGGATGAGCTTCGTCCTCGTAGCTTCGTCCGTGCAAAGCATTTCTGCGAGGCCGGCGTCGTCGGCGATCGTAGCGAGCAGCGGGGGATACGCCCGCAAGGTAGCGCAACCGCCGTCTGCTGCTGCGATCACGCGGATGGCCCCGGAGTCCGCCGCGACGATATCTCGAAGCTCGCTCAGCCCGCCGATGACTTTCGCCGCCTCACGATCCCGGAATACGATCCGGCGGGCGTTCTGAATCTGGAGGAGCTTGCGAAGAACCTCCGGGTCACGCAAGGCTGCGCCGACCGCCGCGTCCGGATCGCGCAGGAGCGCTTCATAGAGGGTAACGCCGGGCTCCTCCCCGATTTCCACATACTGCGACTCGAGAAGCTTCTTGAAAGCCGCCGTCACAGTGGCGCATTCAAGTTTTGTCTTTCGCTCGTCGCCGCTGAAGTCGCAGTAAGCGGCCAAGAACGACTCACGCCTCATCGGTGACGCCGCCTTGGCGGGCGGAGCGGCTTTGATGCGCAGGATCAGATGGGGCAACTCGCGAAGATGCTTCTCCTCGAATTTTGCAGCGATGCACGGCGAGGCCCCATGCAGATAGATATATTCGTCGCGAAGGATCTCCGCGAACGAGAATGCACCACCAGCCATCGGACCCTCCGGTCGCGAGCAGGCACCGCACTCGTGACGTATATATAGGAGGGCCGCCGTGACCGAATTTCCCTGCCAGTGGAGACTGGTGCGAGGCACAACGACGATTACAAGTGCGCCAGAAAAACGCCCGGACCCAACGAGAAGACTGGGGGCGCGACGCCCCATTCGCGTCAATGACCCACGCTTCTCCTTCGCTTCTTTGCCGGCATTCTCTCGGGCACCGCCGCTGCCGCGGCGGCGTATGCGTTGACGAGCCCGTAGCCAAATACGGGATCGCGGCCGGCGTCGCCGAGGTCGGTGGCGGTGGAGGCGAGGAGGGCGACGACTTCATCGGCGTTGAGGTCGGGACGCAACGCGCGGACGAGCGCGGCGACGGCCGCGACGTGCGGCGCGGACATCGACGCGCCGTCGGCAGCGTCGTAATCCGTGACGTAGGAGTCGACGTGCACGAGCCCTCCGCGCTCGCGGATGATCTGGCCCGTCCGCCCCGATACGCTGACGGCCACGGGTGAGGGGAGGTCGGAGGATCCGAGCGAGCCGCGCATCGGCATGTCATCGGGCGCCGAATTGATCACCACCAGAGCAGCGGCCTGCGCGGTGACGGCGTTCTTCACCTTCGCCGGAATCGATGGTCCGGCCCGCAGGACGAGGGCGACGTTCTGCGCGGCGGCGGGCGGGAAATCGACCGCGCTGCCATGGAGGCAATCGACAGGGAAGCCGGCCGCCGTTCCCGAGGTCGAATATGCGAACGGGTGGGCCGGCAACGACGTGCCGTCGTCGAGGGTGATGCTGCCGATGTGGCCTTTGCCCGAGATCATCGTCGACACGAGGTCGACCCCGGGCGCAACGAAGTCGACCTCGGCGCCGGTGTTCGAGAACGACGCGATGCCGTACGTGCGGTCCATCGCTCCCACACCGACCACCGAAGGGTATGCAGCGGGATAGCGAACCCACGACGCGTGGTTGCCGACCGCGGCGATGACGAGGACGTTCGCGCGGCGGGCGCGGGCGTACGTCTCTTCTTCCAGCTTTGATGGCGTCTCGCCCCCGAATGAGCAGCTCACCACGTCGAGCTTCTGCGCGATGGCCCACTCCACGGCACGGATCACGTTGGAGGTCAACGCCCCGCCGTTCTTCGGGAAGATCTTCAGCGCAAAGAGCGAGACCCCGGGAGCCGCGCCGATGAGACCGAAGCCGTTGTCCGAAGCGCCGATGATGCCGGCCATGCGGGTGCCATGTCCGAAGCCGTCGCCCTGGGCCTCCTCTTCCGGAACGGAGTCGTTGTGCACGAAGTCATATCCGCCGCGATACGAGGCCTGGAGATCGGGATGGGCGAGATCGATTCCGGTGTCGATGATTCCGATGCGGACGCCTTCGCCGCGCGTGAGGAACCAGACCGGCGGCGCCTGGACGGTGGTCACGCCCCAGGGCGTCGTCTGCGCGACGTCGAGGCGAGGGGAGGGCATGGCATACACGAAACGCTCGACATCCGGCTCCACGTACCGGACGCCGCTCGTCGCCGCGAGGGCTTGCGCTTCTTCATCCGAGAGCTCGACGGCATAACCATCGGCGCCGGCGAAGCGCACGTAGTTCCTCGTCCCCAGCGTTTCGTCGCGAAACGACCTCTCCGTTGCCACGAGATACTTTCTGCGCGCTGGCTCCGCGCGCACCGAGACGGCGATGGAAAGGAGCGCAACGGAGACGACGATCAGTTTCTTCATGCACCCGTTGGACAGGTGCAGCGGGAGAAATCCTTCGGTGACGCGCAAAAGTGGAGAAGAAGACTCCGACCATCGATCAGAAGACTCGAAGCGTTCAGAAGAAGCCCCCGACCATCAACGAGAAGACTCGAAGCATTCTGAGGAACGCTCGGACCATCAACAAGAAGACTCGAAGCATCACGAAGAAGACTGTCGGACATCGACAAGAAGACTCGAAGCATCGAGAAGAAGACCGCGACCATCAAAAAGAAGACTCAGAGCATGAAGAAGAAGGCTCAGAGCATTAAAAAGAAGACTCGGACCATCGAGCTTGATCCTCGAGTCCTTTGAAGTGGACACTGCGCGGCTCGTGGTATCGCCATAAAGAATCGGTATTGGTTTCCAAAATTGGATCTTGACCGGCTACCGGGCCAGGCCGTACCTTTTTGGCAACGCACGGGCGTCGCTTGAGTCATGGCGTCCTTCCCGGCGCGTCGCGATCGGCGGGAAGTCGAGGGCCGTCGCGGGTAAGGGCAACGCGGTACCGGAACGTGCTTGAGCAATGGCCACCGGTGCTTGCGGGGAGTCGAGCTGAGCTCCTCCCGCCGTTGCCTCCCCAGTAAGGCACACGCATTCGCGGTGCGTGTGCTCTCTGAGGCGCCCGAGGCTCGCGGGCTCGGGATTCGATCGACCGGATCGGGCGGCGTGGGGCCGTCCCGAACCACCCGGACGCCATCGAGTGGGTTCGATGCGTCCGGCCAGCAAGGACCCTCACCGGAAGTGAGGGTCCATGAAGGAAAGACCATGACCATCAAAGTGAATGCCCCGCAACCCGCGGCCATTTCCGCGGACGGTACGGTGCCGTATACACCGGAGCAAGTCGTCGAGCAGCTTCGCATCCTCAGGCAGCACATCCCGGACTTCGGCCCGCTCGCGGTGCCGGACGCCGCGTCGCTGCGCCGGGTCGCCCATGTCAACGATGACCTCGTCCAGGCGGCCACCAATACCGTCGGTACGTCGCCGTACTTGTCGGCCGCCGTCGGCAAAGAGGCCCCGTCCATGCGCGAGGAGCGCATCGACGTCGGCCGCTGGCGCACCGTCGAGGACGAGCTGCGGACGATGTACAAAGGCGTGGCCTCGGCCAACCTGTCGCGCCGTTACCGCCTCGGACTGACGACGCTGCAGACGTATCTCATCGCCCGCCAGCTGGTGCGCCAGCGCGAGCACGCGCACCTGTTGCCGCACGTCGATGAGATGCGCCGCGTGGCCAAGTTCGGCAACCGCAAGCGCCGCCCGCAGTCTCCGGACCAGCCGGCCACCCCGGCGCCCGTTCCGGCACCCGCCCCGTCAAAGTAGTCCCGTCGTAGTCACCGCGACCGGGCGTGCTGCAGCACGCCCGGTTGTTTCGAGTGGAGCGGCGGGCTTCAGCCCGCCGCGGATTCGGGCGAGAGCGACGGCGGGCTGAAGCCCGCCGCTCCACTCCGCTGCACCAACAGCAGCGAATGCACGCCGCCGCACTCCAGACACGCATATTGACTCACGCGGGAAAGACCGTGCCCAGCCCAATCCGCACCACCTCGCCGCCCCTGCGCTGGATGTGGTCGACCATGTCCGCGGTTCCGCCCGGTCCGTCGCCGGCTTTGCCGTTCCAGAGGGCGATGAGGGTTACGCGGCTGCTGCCGTTGGCGAGGGCGTTGTGGAGCATCCAGAGATTGTTGCGCTGCCAGACGGTGTAGTCGGTGCGGTGGGAGAGCCAGCGCGGCAGGTCTTTGGAGGACTGCAGGACGCGGGACGGGGTCTTCTTCAGCAGGTCGTAGAACTTCCGCGTCCACTCCGGGCCGGCCGAGCTGACCGATTCCACGGCGTACTCCTGCTGTGGGAGGGCCAGGAAGGCGGTGGTGGGGATGTTGCGGGACTGACACTCCTCCTGAAAGAGGAGGTCGCCGCCGCTGGCCGCGCCGGAAATCGCGATGAGGTGCTGGCCGTGGCGGGCGATGGCGGCGTCGATGGCGGCGCCGATCTCCTGGCGCGCGACGTCGACCTTGTCGGGTGGAAAGCGGGGTTCGTCGCGGCCGGGATCGTCGACGCGATGGCCGGTGAAGAGGAGCACGTGCGGCGGGTTCGCGCTCGATTGTGCCTGGGGCAACGTGTCGAGCGCGGCGCGCGCGGCCTCTTCGTAGATGCCGAGACGCTGGAACAGCTCGAGCTGGGAGCGGACGGCGCCGACCTGGAACGGGGAGATGCCGCGCACGAGGTTGTAACGGCCTTTGACGCGGCTGGGGGAGTCGCCGCGATAGAGCGACAGGTCGGCCTCGCTGATGTCGGCCCACAGGTCCTGCTTGCCGGCCGCTTTGGCCAGGTCCTGCTCGGCGTCAATGGAGGCCTGGACGGTGACGAGCAGTTCCGCCCGGCGTTTCTTCAGGCCTGCCAGCTCTTTCTCCGCCTCCTCGTCGTCACTGAAGCTGTCGCTCCACGTGCGCGTGTCGGCGGTGGCCAGCTCGGTCAGCAACGCCAGCAGCCCGGCGGCGTTGATGCCGGAGAAGTAGTGGGTCAGGTCGGTCCTGAAGCCGGCCGAGTAGTGCTCGAAGGACTGGCGCAGCCAGCCTGACGCCAGCGCGCATTTGCAGGCCCGGTCGCGGTCCGCCTCGGCCGACCACTCGGTCAGCCAGCGGTTTTTGGCGTTGCGTCCCTTCAGCGCCAGTGCCTCGGCGCGGTCGCGGCGCGGGATGCCCGGCTGTTTGAGGACGCGGTCGATGGCGATGTCGGAGTCGGCCAGACGGCCGAGTTTCTGGTCGATGGTGGCCAGGAGGGTGTTGGCCTCGACGTCGTCCTCGTCGAACCGGCGGATGGCTTCCCACGTCTCTTTGGCCGCCTCCATGGCCCGGAGCGCGAACTGCGCGCGGCCGAGGGCGCGGAGTCCCGTGCGCGCCCAGGGCACGGCTTCGATCTCCTCCTGGAGCAGCGCCAGATCGCCCGGAAGCGCTTCCGCCTTTGCGCGCTCGACTTCGCCGAGGAAGGCCGGGGGAGCGGCCAGGAACGACTCCGGCTTCTGCTCGACCATCTCGGGCAGCAACTGGAAGACCGGGCTGTCGGTGACGCCCGCGAGAATGGTGGCGTGGAGCGTGCGCACGAGATCGTCGACGGACGCGGCGGGGTTCGTCTCGTCGTAGGCGATGTAGCGGTCGGTGAAGAGGTCGAACGGGACCTTGTCGCCGCCTTCTTTCCCGCGAATCATGACCGTGGCCGCGCGCCGCAGCGCGTGACGGAGGCCGAGCTCGTAGAAGACGTTCGCGTTATGGATCGAGAGATCGGCGACGACGATGTCGGCGACGAGCAGTCCCTGGAACATGTCCGTGCGGATGTTGCCGGTGCGCAGGATCTCCATGGTCGTGCGGCCGCGGATGCCGAGGCGCGTCAGGGCGGGGTTGATCAGCTCGGCCTCGACGCGGTCGAAGTCGATGCCGCTCTTCGTGCCGAACGGACGGACGATGAAGGCGCGGCGGCTGCGGGTGTCCTGGGTGGCCTGTGGTGTGTCGCTCATACGAACCGGTCGAAGTGCTGCGATTTCACTTTCGTTTTGCCGACGGCCTGTCCGACCTGCTGCAGTTCCGGGATGGACTCGATGGCGTCGAGCCGCTGCACCCGCTCCGGCTGGATGTTCGGGAGCTTCAGTTTGTCGAGGCCGGCGCGAGTGAGCTCCGCGTTGTAGCGCAGGTACGTGAAGAGCTTCGTCTCCTTCATGGGGCCTCTCTTGCCGATCATGTCGCCGACCTCGCCATCGAGCACGTCACCGGACAGGGTGTCGCCGAACGCGCGGCAGAGGAAGTCCTGCTCGTTGAGCGCGGCGAACATCAAGGCGGAGGGGATGGACGACGCGTTGTACAGAAGGTTCATCTGTCCCGGCTGCAGGTCGTTGTTGGCGCTCGGCGCGGTGCCGGTGCCGATGGAGACGATGAGCATCTTGTCCGCACCGGTCTCCCACTCGAGGTTGTACGGCTCGACGGTGGCCATCAGGAAAAGCTGGAAGGCCGGGTTGTTGTACATCGTCATCCCGCCGTCGACGAAGATGAAGCGCTGCTTGCCGATGTCGACCGCCTCGGGCGGAAAGTACGTCGGCGCGGCGGTGCTGGCGCGGACGAGCTGCCAGAGCGGCAGGTTGAGGTTGCAGTCGTCACGGTCGGCGGCGCAGTACTTCGCCGCCGGATTGTTGGACAGCGGCCACGGCGAGTCGGTGGTGGCGTTGCGCAGGACCATCATCAGGAGGGTGCGCAGCTTCGTGCTGCCGAGCGTGGTGTTGGCCCCCATGACCTGCCGCAGCTTCTTCGCTAGCGGCTCGTTCTCGAATTTGTAGTGCAGCTTGCGCAGCAGTCCGGCGCGGTCGAACATGGCCGGTCCGCTCTCGATGTAGAACTTCCGGATGTCGTCCACGCGCATGCCGAGGGAAAGACAGGTGGCGATGATGGCACCGGTGCTCGTGCCGGCGATGTAGTCGAAGTAGTCGGCCAGGACGAACGTGTCGTCGCGCTTCAGTCGCTTCTGGAGCAGCGCTTCGATGCTGGCCAGGATCTCGACGGTCATCATCCCGCGAATGCCGCCGCCGTCGAGCGCGAGCAGTTTGCGGGTCGGTTTCGGTTCCAGTTTCGATTTGAACGATGTGGCCATGCTCTCTCCTCGTTTATGCGTTCGCCGCCGCGCGGGTCACGGTCATGGAGCGCAGTTCGAGGAAGACGGCTCCCTCGATCCGGGCTCGACGCGCGACACCTGCTTCAGAAACTCGGTGATGTAGGCGGTGAGAAACGTGATGAAGCGCGGGGTGTAGATGTCGCTGTGCTGCGAGATGATGTCCGGCGCGGCGCGAATGACGAGATACGGCGAGCGCGGGTCGCGGTCCTGGCGATCTTTCCGCAGCCGCAGCGACACGTTCTCGTTGCCGGCCGTCTGCACCGAGCCGCGGTTGAGCGCCAGCTCGTCGGCGCTCCGCGCCATCTCCGCAAGCACCGGCGGCACGGGGTATTCGCACTTGCAGGTGGCGAAGTCGTGGCCGCCTTTCACGTTCAGGCCGCAGCGCACCATCGTGTCGGCGTCTGCCTTCGGGACCTCGGGGCGCTTCGCCGCGCCGGGATGAATGACCTGGCCGGCATCGTCGGTGACGACGAGATCGTGCGTCGTCTGCGGGTCGTAGTGCCCGGCGCCGATGATGTCGCTCAGGCCGCGGTAGCGCCACGGGAAAACGGAGAAGTAGAGGCTGCGCCCTGCGGGAAACGCGATCTTCACCGCCGAGTCCCCCTCGGACGCCACGGTCAGCAGCACCGGCAACTGTCCCGGTGCGTAGCGTCCCTCGGTCTTTTCATCGTCGACGAAATAGTCGTAGCGGCGTGCCTCGAATGCGGGATTGACGAGGACCACGAGGTCGCCGATGCCGGGGCGGATCGGCCGCACCATCGCACCGTCGCAGTCGACGGCGCGCCGTCCCACCGCGTGCACGCTGCCGGCGGCGCCGGGGCCGAGCTTGCGCAGCTCGCGGACGAGCGCCCCTTCGACGGCGGAGTAGACCAGCGCGCCGCCGAAGCTGTGACCGGCCGTGACCATGGTCACGGGATGGGCCATGCCGTTGTCGATGCGGTCGTTCAGCTCGCGATAGAGGTCGTCGAGGTCGAGCAGCACGTCGCGCCCGCCTTCGGTCCCGATCTGATGCGCGGTTGCTTTGCGGTTGTAGAACGAGAGGGCTTTGGCCTTCTCGAGGTTGTCGCCGCGCCAGCCGATGTAGACGCCGGCGACGGGGCGGCGGGGCTCTCCCTGCGACTCGCTCAGCGCCTGGAGCACGCTCCGGAAGCAGGCCAGGTTGTTGTCGCAGACTTTGGAACGGTGATGCCAGCCGTGGACGAAGGTGACGATGATCGCGCCGGGACTCTGCTTCTCGTCGATCGATTTCCCTTCGCCGCCGAGAGCGACCTTGCGCAAGTGCGCCAGCACGAGGTCTTTCTGGACGTCGTCGGAGACGTGGCCGTCGTCGCTCATCTCGATGACGCCGACGGTGAACTCGTTCCCCTTCGTGTCGAGGAAGCGCTCGACCGAGGTGTCGCGCAGGAGGAGATCCGAGCAGACCCTCGTGCCGTCGTCGAGGTCGATGCTTGCCCGCTGTTCGAGCGCGGCGAGGGTGATGGCCTTCGGCTGCGCGTTCGTGCCGCGCAGAGGCGGAGGCGTCGTTGTCTTGCACGCGGAAACAGCCAGCGCGGCAAGGAGCAGGGCAGTCCGTGGATTCAGTTTCAAAGAGTCACCTCCGGCGAGGCTCCGACAACGACGTTGATGTGAGGGAAGAACGGAAGTTTATCACGGACGCAGCGGGGCGGGGGCTAGGCAGAACGCTCTCATTGCGCCCACGAACGGGGACGACCAGGGGCCTCCGGCGGGCCGGTGCGACCGGCGGCGCTTGTTGTGCCCAGGTCGTCGCGCAAACGCGTGTTCCGTCGACAGGTGTGCGTTCAGGCTAGGCCAACGAGCGCCGCCGGTCGCACCGGCCCGCCGGAGGCCCCTCGTCGTCTCCCTTTCGTGGCGCGAAGCGAGGTTGGTAGAATGCGAGCGTCCACCGCTTCCAGCAACCGTCTCACCAGAAGGAGTCACTATGACTGATCTCACCTCACAGTCGCGGCCGAACGTGCGCCGCGGATGGCTCGTCCTGGCGATCGTTGGATGTTTCCTCGCGGCGCTGGCGATGGTCGTGGTGGCTCTCGTTCTCGTCGACAAACCGCGTTTCGGCTCGCTGGTCGGCCCTGCGTTCCTGCCGGTCATCACGTCCGGCCTTTTCGTCGGAGCCGTCATGCTGGCCATCGCCACATGGAACCTGCCGGTGCGGCGGAACTGGCGCGGCATCGTCCTCTTCGCATGGGCGCTCGTGGCGCTGACGTCGCCACTGTTCGGCCTCATGTTCCTGCTGCCGTGGGGAGTGCTCGCTCTCGCGCTGCCGGTGGTCGTCGGGATTCTCTTCAATCTCTACCGGACCATGCGCCTCGACGTGGTTCAGGTGTGATCGGTCCGCATCAACCGTTGCCCGCGCCGTCCACGGTAATGACGACTTTCCCCTGGGTGTGCCCTTCGCCAAGCTGCCGGAGTGCGTCAGGAACTTCATGGAGCGCGTACAAGCGATCGATCGCGGGCACGAGCTGGCCGGTCTGACAGAGCTCGGCGACGTACGTCAGGTCTTTTCGGTTGCGGCGAACGACCAGAACGCGGACATCCTTGTTCCGGGTTCTCCGGATCCATGGTACCAGGATCTGAAGGAAGGTGGCCACGGAGCCTCCCACGGCGTAATACCGTCCTCCCGGTTTGAGCGCCCGCGGATAGGCGAACGCGGAACGATCGGCGACCAGATCGAGGATCAGGTCGTACTGTCGCCCTGTCCTGGTGAAGTCTTCCTGGCGATAGTCGATGACGTGGTCTGCGCCCAGCGAGCGCATGAAGTCGAGCTTTCCGGCGTTGTCCACGCCGGTCACTTCCGCGCCGTACGATCTGGCGAGCTGGATTGCGAACGTGCCGGCACCGCCGCCGGCCCCGTTGATCAGGACACTCTGGCCCTGCTGCACCCGTCCCCGGTCGCGAATCCCCTGTAGTGCGATCACTGCCGCCTGCGGGATGGCCGCCGCCACCTCGAACGACATCGCCGGCGGTTTCAACGCCCAGTCTTTTCCACGCGTGCAGACGTATTCGGCGAAGCCTCCGCTATAGCTCTCCATCTCCCCGAAGACTTCATCGCCGGGCCGGAAATCGGTGTGGTCTCGGCCCACCGCCTCGACCCGCCCGGCCACGTCCGACCCCAGAATCTGCCGCCGCGGTTTCCGCAGTCCGTTCATCCGTGCATACAAAGGCTTTCCCGTCAGCCCTTCCCAGTCCGACCGGTTCACGGACACGGCGTGCACCCGGACCAGGATCTCGTCATGCGCGGGAACCGGCTTCGGCACCTCCGCGAGTTGAAGGACGTCCGGCAAGCCGTACTGGGTGTTGACGATCGCTTTCACGATGAGATTTCCCGGCTCACCTGCTCGAGTCGACGATCAAGCGGCAGATTCCAGGTTTTCGCGAATGATCCGCGGGTGGCGCGCCGCGATTCGCAACAGCGCGATCGCCGGGCCATCGGGGCGCCGGCGGCCCTGCTCCCAATTGCGGAGTGTGTGAACGCTGATGCCCATCGCCTGAGCAAACTGCGCCTGGGTGAGACCGACAAATCGGCGCAGCGCGGAAATGTCTTCACCGGATTCGAACTGTCCGAGCATCAGCCGCTTGCGCTGACGTGCGGGAATCGCTCCGGCCAGTTGTTTCGCCGTCAACTCGGGAATGTCAGTCATGCATTTCTTTCAGGTAATCGTCGTAGAGAGTTTGTTCATGTTTGGTCGCCCAGCGGGCGCTGATGATGCGAATGGCGTCCTCGTCTCGCTCAGTCCAGATGATCAGGACTAGTCCTCTTCGAACCGGGCCGATGGCAATGAAGCGATCCTCGGCGACAGAATGATCGTGATCATAGATTTCCAGATAGTCGGCATCCGATCGGAAGAGCTCACTGGCTTCCTCGAAGCTGACACCGTGTTTTCGCTGATTCGCCAGATTCTTCGCGTCATCCCAACCGACCTTCACCCTGACCATTGTAAGTTTGCGGGTGACTCAGTCAATGGCTTACACGCGGCAGGCCAGGCGCTGCTTCGGAACAGTCGTGCTCCCTCACGCGATCGACGGCCGATACGGCTTGCATCCCATCTCCGGCGCGTCCTCCACGATCGCGTCCGCGGCCTTCTCGCTGATCATGTAGATCGGCATGACGATGAAGAAGCCGGGGATGCGGGGGAAGACGGAGGCGTCGACGATGCGGAGGCCGCGGGTGCCGATGACGCGGAAGCGGCTGTCGACGACGGCGTCGGGGTCGTCGGGCTTGCCCATGCGGCAGCTGCAGGAGGCGTGGTGGCCCCAGGCGTGGCTGTTGACCCAGGCGGGGAGGGCGTCGTCGGTGGTTTCCAGTCCGGGGATGAGCTCGCGGGCGATGGCGTTGTTGCCTTCGTTCATCTTCCGTACGAGCTTCACGGCTTCGACGACGGCGGCCAGGTCTTCTCCACTGATGTCCGTCCCTTCTTCGAAGTAGTGGAAGCGGACGACCGGCGTGTCGCGGGGATTGCTGCTGCGCAGGCGGATGGTGCCGCCGGTGTTGTTGGTGTGCGCCTTGAGGATGGCCCAGGTGAGGCGGTCTTTGCGCTCGGTGACGTGCGGCGAGTAACCGGGGTAGTAGCCCTGAAAGTCACCCGGAAGGGCGAAGATGAAGAGGTCAGGATCCGCCTTGGCCGGATCGGACCGGAGGATCAGCGCGGCCATGGCGCCGTTGGCGGTGTAGAGCCCGCGTCCCTGGAGCCATTCCTTGAAGACCGGATCCTCGAGGTGGCCGGAGGCGGGCGACTGGAACGTGGCGTCCTTCAGCATGCTGAACGGCTTGTTCATCTCCGCGACGACGCCGACTTCATAACGGTCCTGCAGGTTGCTGCCGACGCCGGGGCGATGTTCGAGGCAATCGATTCCGAGGGTCTGGAGGTGCTCCCGCGGCCCGATGCCGGAGAGCATCAGGAGCTGCGGGGTGTTGAAGGCGCCTCCGGCGAGGATGATCTCGCCGCAGCAGGTGTACGTTTTCTTTTCCGGTGACGGCGCCTCGGCGGCGTTGGGGTCGGCGCGATAGAGGTTCTTTCCTTCCAGGCACTCCACGGCCACGGCGCGGCGCTCGCCGTTCGCGCCGGTCTCGAAGACGACGCGCGTGGCGAGGGTGTTCATGCGGATGGTCAGCCGGCGGGGATACTTCATCTGCACGGCGCGGATGAACTCGCGCGCGCCGTTGCGCTTGCCGTCCGTCGTGGCGAGGGGGATGGTGGTGGTCATCCCTTCGAAGGCGGCGCGGTTGCGCCGGTCGTTCGGATCGTCCTGTGTTTGAAAGAAGTGGCGGATACGCCGGATCGGGTTTCGCCGGAGACGGTGTCTCGCCCAGTTCCCGGTGGAGAGCATGGTCCGGACGACGGCCCGGTCGTGGATGGCCATGGCCGGGTCGGCGCGGCTGGTGCCGAGCCAGCCGGCGTAGCCGTGACCGCTCGGATCGCTGCCGCCCGGCTTCGGCGGCTCGTGATAGCTGTTGCGCTCGACGCGCTGAAAGTACTGCCACATCTTGTCGGCGCGCCACGACTCGTCGCCGGTGAGGTCGGCGATGGCGTTCCAGTCGCTGTCGTGCGGCACCATGGTGATCATGGCGTTATGCGCGGTGCAGCCGCCGAGGGTGCCGGCGCGCGGGTAGAGGACGCCGCCGGGCTGCTCCCGGTATTTGGGGTCGCGCTGCTCGTTGCGGTCGTAGTGGTGGACGTAGAAGTTCCACGACATGTCCTTCTCCTCGGAGGAGAGGGCGTGGAAGCAGGGGACCTGATAGTGGTACGACTCGGGAGAGCCGCCGGCCTCGATCAGGAGGACGCGGAACCCTTTCGAGGCGAGGTTCGCCGCCAGGGGGCCGCCACCGGCTCCGGAGCCGACGACGATGTAGTCGTACGCTTCAGCCGAGGTTTCGATGGTGTTTCTCCTTCGCAGGGCAATGCATGCTCACACGCCCTCGTCCGCCAGTGAATGGAGGGCCATGAAATGCTCGCCGCCCGAGGGCGCGACGAGGAGGGCGCGGAGCGGGTCGGCGACGGCGGATTCGACGAAGGCGGCGGTGCGGCCGCGGCGGTCGGCGCTGTTGATGTTCTTGATGATCCGGTACTTGACCTCCGGCACGGTCAGGTCGACGACCAGCGTCGCGCCGCCGCGGAACTTCGGGACTTCGCCGGTGGCTTTGACGTCGCCCTGTACGTCGATCGGTTTCGACTGCGTCACCACCACCACGACCTGCGGAATGACCTTGCCGTCGGCGGTAAGGCGCATGGCCGAGCGCAGCGAGTGCACTTCGAACGTGTCCTCGGCGGGATCGAAGTCGTCGCCGATCTCCACGCCCAGCTGGCTCGCGAAGGCGGGCATTGCGTTGAACGCCTCCTGCAGCATGCCGTGGAGATCGCGCCGATGCTCGCGCGTCATCTCGAACAGCCGCTTGCGGTCATCGATGTAGAGGACTTCCTGCGCGTAGGTCTTCAGCCTGTCGATGATGGTGCCGTACTGCTTCTTCTGGTCTTCACCGAGCTTCGACGTGTCGAGGCCGCCCTGCCAGCGCAGCGTGTCGACGGAGAGCGTGCGCGGCGTTTCGTCGACGCTCTGCGGATAGATGCCGCGGCGCCGGAACGCTTCCACGAAGGCGACGCGGTATTCGTGGCCGTCGGCGACGAGGTCGAAGTCGGCGGTGATGAGCGCCCGGAGATACTCGAAGAACGTGACGTCGATCGGCGGCAGGTAATCGAGGGCGCGGATGCACATGTCCAGGACGTGATCGGCGGCCTTCGTGGCCTCGCCGGCCAGCCGCGCCACCATGTCGGGGTGGATGGCGCCGCTCTGCAGCACGCCGGTGCCGCCGGTGTAGATGCGGAACAGGTCGGCCGTCCGCATTTTGTAGATGGCGATGAAGGCATCGAAGACCGCGGCCACGAGGATCGCGCCGCGGCCGTGCGGGGTGAGGCGCGTGCGCAGTTCGGCGGGATCGGGCTGGTTGCGAACCCAGACGCCGTTCTCGATCCGGCCGATGGCGTTGCGGAGCGCGCCGCGCCCGCCGGAGGCTTGGCCGAACTGCACGGCCAGCATGCCGAGGGTCGATTCCGTTTCGATGTCGCCGCGGGTGCGGGAGATCTCGCTCTCGAGGAGCTCCGGGATGGTGAAGTGCTGCATCAGCGCGACGATGTCGGCGAACGCTTCGTGGAAGGCCAGCACGTCGGGATTGGTGGCCTCGTTGAAGCGGCGGTGCATGCCGTCGAGGATGGCGTGCGTGGTCTCGTGGGCGATGATGTCGTGGGAGAGGCAGGTGTAAACGCGGCTGCCCGGCATGTGCTCGCCCGGCAGGTCGGCGGAAGCCTCGAAATAGCCGAATTTGAGGGCGATCTCGCGTGGGCTGTAAAAGGCGTTGGCCTGCCGGAGGGCGTGCGGACGGATCTTGAGCTGACCGACGTAGCCGCTGTCGTCGTGCTCATTCTGCGGATTAGGACGGGGGCGCCAGAGCACCGGCCGGCCGAGGGCCTTCTCGAAGTGGGCGATGGTCTTCATGGCCACGGCGTAGACCATCTGCTGGTGGAACTGGGCGTTGCCTTCGGCCGGTGCCCAGCCGTCCTGGGCCAGCAGCGCCGGCGCGTTGAGGTCGACGGGGGCGTATTGCTGGCCGCTGGCGTCGACGTCGTCGAACGCCACGTACTCGCCGACGCCGTCTTTGTAGTTCGGGTCCCATGGGACGCGCAGCGTGACTTCGTTGATGGCGGCGGTGGACAGCCGCGTGGAGAGGCTCGGGTCGACGGCATAGACGCGCAGGCGGCGGAAGGCCGGATCGCGCGGCGGCTGCGGCGGGTCGCACGCGGCGAAGACGCTGGCCACGATGCCGCGAGTTTTGTCGTTGGAGGGCGGCGGCATGCCTCCCGCCGCGGGATAACGGGAGGCCACGTGGGTGCGCAGCGCCCGCGACGCGGCCGGGTCCTCGATGACCACCGCCATGACTTTGCGCAGCTCGGCGTCGTCGAGCTGGGTCAGTGCCTCGGGGTCGGGGACGAGCTCCTGCAGACGCTCGTTCAGCAGCCAGCGCTGGGTGAGCTCGAGGTTGAACATCTCCTCGCGCGGCGTCGGCTCGGTGATGCCGAGACCGGTGACGAGCCGGAGGAACGAGAACGAGTTCTTTGACTTGTCGGACATCGGCCGGTTGAGGTCGGGGGCGATGTCGAGCGCGGCGAGGGCCCGGAGGATTCCGTTGCCGAGCTGCTTCTCGTTGCCTTTCTTGGCGGAGTCGAAGAGGGCCTTGCGCACGGCCTCGACTTTGCGCCAGTTGCGCGGCAGCACTTTCTTGTTCTTCTCGATCCAGAGCGCGGCCGCGGCGGCGACCTGCGGCGTGGCGGACGACGTGCCTTCGCCGTTGAGGCGCACGATGGTGTCGCAGCCGAAGCGCGCCCAGGGGATGTTCGGGGTGTAGGCGGCCAGCGCTTTCTTCATGGCGCTGTCGGGGCCGAAGGAGCCTTCGAGCGCGCGCTGGAGGTTCGTGTACGGCTGGCCGTTGGCCATGACGCCGACCACGGCGATGACGCGCGGATAGCGCGCCGGATAGACGAGCACGGACGGTGGTGCGGGGCGGGTCCGGTTTCCGGCGGCGGCGCAGTAGACGATTCCGGCCTCGTACACGCGGTCGACCGCCTCGGCCCAGGCCTGGGAGGGGAGGCCGCCCATGCTCATGGTGATGACGTCGCAGTCCGCCGCGATGGCGTAGTCGAGGGCGCGGGCGAGGGCGCTGGTGCGGAGGAGCACGACGCTGTCGGCCACGCGCAACGGCACGATGTCGGCCTCGGGTGCGCCGCCGAGGATCACCTTGAACGGCTCGAACGCGCCGCCGGCCAGGATGCTCATCGTGCCCATGCCGTGGCCGGAGTTGTCGAGGAGGCGCCGCTCGTTGTTGGGATCGATGGCGCTGTTCGGCTGGCCGTCGCCTTCGACGAAACTTCTCTGCAGGTCTTCCCGGAGGTTGACGGGTCTGGTCACGTGCGTCGGGAAGTAGCCGGTGTCGATGTGGGCGATGCGCGTGCGCGGTTTGGTGAAGGGGACGGCGGCGCGCGCGCTGGCGAGCTGGGTGAACTCGTCCTCGATGTGCCAGACGCGATTCGGGCCGGCCGCTTTCCCGCGGGTGTCGTCCTGCGGGTTCTGGATGCACTCGATCTTCGTGGCGGCGAAGGCCTCGTCGGCGACGGTGTCTTCGTCGGCGTCGGCGTAGATGCCGTGCACCATGTCGGGCTCGGCGAAGATGACATCCGATTCGGCCACGCCGAGTTGATCGGCCACCCGCGCGTGGGCGAGGTCCCACGGACTGGCGGCGCCGTCAGGCAGCTCGGCGATGAACCAGGCGGGAGTCGAATCGAGGCCGAACGTCGCGGCGGCACTCGAGCTTTCGTAGAGGGGCCGGAGATTGGCGCGAGACTCCGCCGCTCTGAGTGCGTTCGACGGGCGCATCTTGACGAGCACGCGGTTCGTTTCGTTGGACACTATTTCCCCCGGTTTCAGATTGGACGTGCGGTCATTCTAAGCAGGTCGCACTTGTTGGTTGGCTCTTTCTTGTCTTCGCAGTCTCTGTTTTCAGGGCCGCACGCGCGGGCCGGTGTTGTCCTTGGCGACGGCGACGAATTCGGCCACGGTGTCGAACGTCTTGGCGATCGGGATGCGCACTTCCGCCCCGTGGGCCGGATAGTTGCCGCAGATGTCGTTCACGGCGTGGCGGCCGAGGGCGCGGTAGCTCTCGAACTGCGACTCGCTGAAGAACTGGTCGCTGGTCGGCTCGTGGGGGAAGGCCATCGACTCCTGCGCGTAGTTGTATACGTCGCGCGGAAAGTACGGGTCATCGTACACGCCGGCCTTGATGTAGATCAGCGTCCCGTCCTTCGCCTCCGCGTCGACGGCGCTGTAGCGGATCGTGGCCCGGGCCACGTAACGCCCCTCGCCGAACTTGCCGTCGGCCGAGCGCGGCGCCATGCACATGTTCTCGATGTCGATCGGCACGCCGAGGTCGGTGCGGATCTTCCGGATGGCGTTGCCGAGGTCTTCGAAGGAGAACTTCGGATCGGCGCCGGCGTCGCTGAGGACGATCATGTGGCAGCGGCGGAGGACCATCTCGTAAAGGCCGAGGTTCTCGAAGTGGCCGCCGTCGGAGAGGTAGACCCACGGCGAGCGGTCGTTTGACGAGCCGGTGGCCTCGGCGATGAGCGGACTGAGATTGGTCCGGGGATGCGCTTCCTCGTACGACTTCTGGCCGCACAGGCCCGGGTTCCCGAGCCACGACCCGAGGCGCACGTTGAACAGCGTGAGGAGAAAGGCCATGGCGGGGGAGGAGTGGTAACCCATGTTCGGGCTTGCGGCCGCGCCGGAGATCGTCACGGCCGTTCCGAGCGAGATGCCGCGCGGGCCTCCGTACTGGTGCGAGCTGCGGTAGCCGAGAAAGAGACTGCCGGTGTGCAGCGGCGAGATCGTGAATGACTCCGCCTTCCGCTGCTGCCACGCCAGGTTCTCGCCGTTGGTGAGGTTGAGCGCCGCGTTGACGATGTGCATCGGCGCACGGGCGTTTGCGCCCGCGTTGTCGTCGCTATCGAGCGGCGGAGTGCGCACGACGTCGTCCGGGGCCGGCATGGGGCGGATCCATCTGGCGAAGTAATGATCGAGGACGGCGCGGTTGCAGAACGCTTTCGTATAACCGAGACGGCTGTCGTCGTCGGCGATCCAAGCCGGCGCGGGCGCGCCGGGGACGACCGTCAGGTCGGTCTTCATCACGAGGTGATTCAGATTCTGCACGAGCGCGTCGAGGTCGGCCCCGTCGACGTGCTCGACGTCGAGGTGCGTGCGCGTCCGCTCATCGAGAGTGCTCCAGATGTGCCTGGCCATCGTCTCGCGCGGGCCGTCGCCGGCCGGGGCGCGGAGCAGGGCCACGAAGTCGTGCATGTTGCGGAAGCCCGTCCGCCAGAGCAGCTCCTGCCGGAGCTCCCACATGTGCACGTTGTCGTTCTCGTCGAAGCCGGTGAACGCGTTCGCGCCGCGCACGTAGCGCGAGGCGCCGAGGTAGGCGCGGATCAGGCGGTTCCGATAGAGGGCGTGCATCGAGAATTTGTTGACGCCGATGCGATACGACAGCAGGACGGCGACGAACGCCAGTCCGGCGAAGCCGAGCAACTGGCGTCCCTGGGTCGCGCGGATCGTGGAGAGATGCGCGTCTGCGCGCGCCTTCGCGATGGCCGCGTCAGTTTTGGCGGTGATGGGGTTTTGCGGCGGTCCGAGCTCCTGGAGGATCCACGTCGAGCCGAGGGAGATTACGGCCAGCACCAGCAGCACGAACAGCGGCACCATCAGCGCGGAGGCGAGATTCCCCGCCGCGGCCGTTTTGCCGCCGGCTTCCTTCTGCTTCTGGTTGGCCGGCGTCGTATCGCTGAAGCCGAGCACGGTCGCGGCGATGCCGGCGATGCCGCCGATCGAGCCGAGGAGGATCGGAGCGTTGTAGAGCGCCACGGGGCCGAAGACGGCGATGGCGCTGAAGGCCGCCAGGCCGAGGGCCGTGATGAGCAGCCAGGCGCCGGCGCGGCCCCACCACTCGCGGTCGGAGTCCTCGTTCTTCCGGCTGGAGAGGCCGACGAAGATGCTGGCCTGCACGAAGAAGACGAGCAGCACCGCCGGGACGGCGAAACAGACGTAGAACTGGAACTGCAGGTCGGCGCCGAGCGGCGTCGGGAAGACTTTTTCGGCCAGCAGCCAGAGGATGACGGCGCTGGCCAGGACGGCCACGCTGACCGAGAAGAATTCAGAGCCGGCCTTGCGGACGAGATGGCTCACGAACTTCGTCCCGCTGAGGAACCCGGAGCGGCGCGCGGCGACGGCGCTGCGCACCAGGCGCACGTAGTAGAGGAGGAACGGGACGAACGTCATGGCCAGGAGGGCCGTCAGCCCGGCCGCGAAGGTGCTCGGATGCGTGAGCAGCTTGTCGCCGGCGAGCTCGGTGGAGCGCGCCCAGAAGATCGACAGGGCGTAGGAGGCGACGCCGAGCGGCACGATGCAGCCGAGGAAATAGTGGCTGTCGGCGCGGAGCGGGATCCACTTCCTCCTGCTCTTTTCCGCGTGCTGGACGGGCCGTCTCCGGCCGATGTACGCGAAGGCCACGGCCAGTGCGGCTACGGCGATCCACGGCAAGGCCAGCGGCGTCAGGAACCGGCGCTGCTCGAGTCCCCAGCTGAAGAGCCGCGGCGTCGCCAGCGCGAGCGCCAGGATCGGCACGAGCACGAGCAGATTGAGAAGGAGGTTGCGGAGGTAGAGCGAGCCGATGGTCCACGAGTCGGCGGAGAAGAGGCCGAGGCGGGGGCTCATGTAGTTGCTGAACGCGCGCAGGTGACGGAGCGGCATCGGCTCGGGATTGAGCTTGGAGTCAGGGAGGTCGCGCTGATTGACGGGGGGCTGGGGACTCGGCGACGGCTGCACGAGATTCGTCCGCGCGGCGTTCGCGGTCGGCGCGCGCTCGGCCACGCCGGTGTCGACGCGCTGGAGATCGCGCTCTACGCCGGCCACGCCGCGCGGATGGCGGCGGACCCACGAGGAGAGCCAGCTCCCGATGTAGCCGCCGCCGGAAACGGTGGAGAGGTAATCGAACCTCTTCAGCACCTCGGCGCTGGCCAGGCCCTGAATGACGCCGAGGGCGAACGTCGCGCTGCGGATGCCGCCGCCGGAGATGCAGAGCGCGGTGCGCGGCCGCGGGTTGGCGGGATCGTTGGCGCGGGCGTGGATGGCGCTGTAGACACGGTCGAGACGGATGTCGCGCAGGTGCTTCACCGCGCCGCCGAGGGCGTTATCGACGATGGTTCGCCGCAGCTCGCGCGGGCCATCCGCACCGTCGCGCTCCTCGGCCATCCCGCGGAGCTCGGCGTACTGGTCGAGCATGAGCCTGCCGCGCTCGGTGAGCGCGGGGGACTTCGCGAGGTGCGAGGGAACGGCATCGGTCTCGACCAGCTCGGACAGGGCGCGGGCGATGCTCTCGGGATCGCGGTCCGCCTTGATGGCGCAGCCGCGGAGAATGATCCGGGCCCACGCGGCGTCGAGGATCTGCTTTTCGTCGTAAGTCACGGCCGGACGAGGCAGAGGACCGTACATCGACACGTACTCTTCTTCGAGAACCTGATGCAGTTCCAAAGGCAAAGACGGCATGCGACACCTCCGGCCGAAGCGTGGTCAGACTGCTTGATTTGAGGGAAGGCCGGAAGTATACACGATGTCGTCACCGGCTGACCCCGGATCGGGCGCCGCCTGTGCATGAGCCTCCTGTCGAGAGACGCTGGCGCGCGGCAGAGCGAGAGCGAAGAAGCAGTACCGATGACCGACCATAGACCGCCCCGCGTGTTGATCGCGGACGATGAGGAAGCCATACGCACGCTGGTGTCGCGCATGCTGAAGCGTGCCGGCTTCGAGCCGTTCGAGGCCACCGACGGTCAGCACGCCATCGAGCAGCTCGATGCCCGTCCATTCGACGCGCTCGTGCTCGATCTGATGATGCCCCGCGTCGACGGCTTTGGCGTGGTCGAGCACCTGATCGACACGCAGCCGCGGATGATGGAGAAGACTGTCGTCATGACGGCGTTCCCGAAGGCGGCGGCCAGGGAGCGGCTGCACCACCTCTGCTGCATCGTGTCGAAGCCGTTCGACATGAACGAGCTGATCGGCCTCGTGCGCGACTGCACGGAAAAGTGAAGTCGGGAGGGCCGGCAGGGTGCCGGCCCCCACGCACCGTTGCGTTAGCGCCGGTTGCCGCCGAAGAGGCGGAGCAGCATCAGGAAGAGGTTGATGAAGGAGATGTACAGCACCAGCGCGCCGAGGATGGAGAGGTGCTCGCGGTACTCCGCCGAGGTGGCCATCGTCTTGAGCTGCTGGTTGTAGTACGCCGTCAGGCCAAGGAAGATGATCACGCCGACGGCCGACAGGATGAAGCCGAGCATGTCCGACTGCAGCCAGATGTTGACGATGAAGCCGATGAAGATGCCCCAGAAGCCCATGATCAGGAACGAGCCCATGGACGTCAGGTTGCGCTTCGTCACGTAGCCGTAAATGCTCATGCCGGCGAACATCGCCGCGGCCGTGAAGAACGCCTGGAAGATGGCCGCCTGCGTGTAAATGAAAAGGATCACGCTCAGCGTCAGGCCGTTGAGGAACGAGTAGACCAGGAACGCCGACGCGGCCGTCGACGCCTGCATCTTCGTGATGCGCGCCTGGACCCACATCGCCAGGCCGAACTCGGCGAACAGCAGTCCATAGAACACGATGCGGTTCTGCAGCACGATCTGCTGCATGGCCGGCGAGAACCACACCCACATCGCGGCAGCCGCCGTGATGGCAAGACCGCCGAACATCCAGGCGTAAACCCCGCGGATGAATTCGCGGACGCGGACGTCGCTGTCGGCCGTGCTGGCGCTGATCCACGCGGGCTGCTCGGGTCGGTGAGAATATTGGCTCATTTCGAGACCTCCAGTTTGGTCGCCGATTCTAACAACAGTTCTGCCGGGCCTACTCCTTGCTTCGGCGGAATTCACAATGCTAGGCTCAGGTTTCGGAAAACAGCGAAAGTTGACAACAGTCGGCTCATGCTGATCTAAGCATTAGAAGGAGAACACGTTATGTCGAAAATCATCGGCATTGACCTCGGAACGACGAACTCCGTCGTCGCGGTCATGGAAGGCAATGAGCCGAAAGTGATCGTGAACGCCGAGGGGAGCCGCATCACCCCGTCGGTGGTCGGCTTCGCCAAAAACGGCGAGCGCCTCGTCGGCCAGGTGGCCAAGCGCCAGGCTGTCACCAACCCTGAGAACACGGTCTTTTCGATCAAGCGCTTCATGGGACGCAAGTTCAATGAAGTCAACGAAGAGATGAAGATGGTGCCGTACAAGGTCGAGAAGGCATCCAACGGCGACGTCCGCATCGACGTCTCCGGCAAGCAGTACTCCCCGCCCGAGATCTCCGCGATGATCCTGCAGAAGCTCAAACAGGCCGCCGAAGACTATCTCGGCGAGAAGGTGGATCGCGCGGTCATCACCGTGCCCGCCTATTTCAACGACTCGCAGCGCCAGGCCACCAAGGACGCGGGCGAGATCGCCGGCCTCAAGGTCGAGCGTCTCGTCAACGAGCCGACGGCCGCGGCGCTGGCCTACGGGCTGGACAAGAAGACCAATGAGACCATCGCCGTGTATGACTTCGGCGGCGGTACGTTCGACATCTCGATCCTCGAGGTCGGCGACGGCGTCGTGGAAGTGAAGTCGACCAACGGCGACACGCACCTCGGCGGCGACAACATCGACCAGAAGCTCATCGACTGGATCATCGACGAGTTCCGCAAGGACCAGGGCATCGACCTGTCGAAGGACAAGATGGCCCTGCAGCGACTCCGCGAAGGTGCGGAGAAGGCGAAGATCGAGCTCTCGTCGACGATGTCGACCGACGTCAACCTGCCGTTCATCACGGCCGACGCCTCCGGTCCCAAGCACCTCAATCTCTCGCTCACGCGCGCCAAGTTCGAGCAGCTCATCGGCGACATCGTGCAGAAGACCATGGGTCCGCTCAAGCAGGCCCTCAGCGACGCCGGCGTCGATCCGAAGAAGATCGACGAGGTCGTCCTCGTCGGCGGCTCGACGCGTATCCCGCTCGTGCAGCAGATCGTGAAGGATTTCTTCGGCAAGGAGCCCCACAAAGGCGTCAACCCCGATGAAGTGGTCGCGGTCGGCGCGGCGGTGCAGGGCGGCGTGCTCGGCGGCGACGTCAAGGACGTCCTGCTGCTCGACGTCACTCCGCTCTCCCTCGGCATTGAGACGCTGGGCGGCGTGATGACGAAGCTCATCGAGCGCAACACGACCATCCCCACGCGCAAGTCGGAGACCTTCTCCACCGCGGCGGACAATCAGACGTCCGTCGAGATCAAGGTCTACCAGGGCGAGCGCGAGATGGCCGCGGCGAACAAGCTCCTCGGCGCGTTCCACCTGATCGGCATTCCGCCGGCGCCGCGCGGCATCCCGCAGGTCGAGGTGACGTTCGACATCGACGCCAACGGCATCATGCACGTCACGGCGAAGGACCTCGGTACGGGCAAGGAACAGAAGATCACCATCACCAGCTCCTCCGGTCTGTCGAAGGACGACGTCGAGAAACTGGTCAAGGACGCCGAGGCGCACGCGGATGAAGACCGCAAGCGCCGCGAGGAGATCGAGGCCAAGAATCAGCTCGACAGCCTGGTCTACAACGTCGAGAAGATGCTCAGCGAGAATCGCGAGAAGCTCGCCGGCGGCGACGTGCAGTCGCTCGAGAGCGCCATCGGCGAGGCCCGCAAGGCGATGGAGTCGGGCGGCCTCGACGAGATGAAGCGCGCCACCGAGACGCTGACCAAGGCGTCGCACAAGCTGGCCGAGGTGATGTACTCGCAGGCCGGTGCGCAGGGCGGCCCGGGCGCCGGCGGCGATCCGACGGGTGGTGGTTCCTCCGAAGGTGGCCCGTCGAACAAGGACGACGTCATCGAAGCGGAAGTCGTGGACGAAACGAAGTAAAGCCTCTGAGCGGAGGACAGGCGATCTGCCTGTCCTCCCTCGTGTTTCTTTCGGAGCCATCATCCATGGGACGTCGCAGAGCAGACGGCTTCGTGATGATCTCGATCATCTCGGAGCGCTACAACATCCACCCTCAGACGCTCCGCCTCTACGAGCGCGAGGGGCTGATCAAACCGGCGCGCACGTCCGGCAACACGCGTCTCTACGGTGAGGACGAGATCAAGAAGCTGGAGATGATCCTCACCCTGACCCGCGACCTCGGCGTCAACCTGGCCGGCGTCGAAGTGGTCCTCCAACTCGCCCGCATGATGCACGAAGCCGACGTCGAATTCGGCCGCCTCCTCGACTACATCCGCCAGTGCATGCTCGACAAACGCCATGGCATCGAACGCGAGAACGCGCTGGTGAAGTCGGTGCCGCAGGGACTGGCGCGGAGAGAGTAGGGCGGGGGCGTCCTGCCGCCGCGCCTTCGCGTTCTTTTCGTGCTCGCGCTGCTGCAGGAACGATGATCACCGAACGGCACTTTCTCGGCGAGTGGCGGCAGATCCGTCCGGATCCACGGCCGGCGTCGTTCTTCACGGCCTACGAGGCCGGCGGCCGCCTGAGGTACACGATCGAGAGCGATACGGTGCAGACGTGGGAGTTCACGTGGCGCGTGGACGGCGACACGATCATCGTCGTCGCTCAACGTGGAGATCCGATGATCTTCCGCTTCCGGTTCCAGTCGCCGACGATGCTCGTGCTCGAGCGGAACGGCGAGCGGTCGGTGTACGTGCGCTGCTAAGTACTCCATTCGCTAAGTTCGGTCACAGGGGCGTGGAGCGGCGGGCTTTAGCCCGCCGCCGCTCCGGCAGGCCCCGGTGGGCTAAAGCCCACCTCTCCACGCCTCATATCGCGATCCTGCATCCCTCCCATCCCCGCATCCGCCGTCCTTTTCCCCGTTCCTGCGGGCTTCCTCCCTTTTGCGTGGCGCGCGTTGCGGCGTGGGCACGAGCATGAGCGCGAAAAGGAGTCAGGATGACCAGAAGCAGATCTCTCTTCGTACTCTGTAGTGTTCTCGTTGCGATGACCGTCGCGGGCGGGGAGCTCGTGAAGGTCGAGCACCCCATCGCCGGCAGTTACATCGTCGTCTTCAGGGAGGGCGTGGCCGCGCGGCCGGGTGAGCTCGCGCCTCCGGGACTCTCCGTCGCCGAGCAGGCCGGCGGCATCGCCGCGTTGCACGGCGGACGCGTCAAGCGTGCGTACGGACATGCGCTCTCCGGCTTTTCCATCCAGGCGGATGAGCGCACCGCGCGCGCCATCGCCAACGACCGCCGCGTCGCGTACGTGCAGGAGGACGGCTACCTCGCGCCGCTGGCCACGCAGTCGCTGCCGCACTGGGGGCTCGACCGCATCGACGAGCGCGATCGGCCGCTCAACAACCATTACACCTACAACACCACCGGCAGCGGCGTGAACATCTACGTCATCGACACCGGCATCAACGCCGACGCCGACCTCGGTGCGCGCAAGGTGGATGCGTTCAGCACCGTGCTCGTGAACGGCATCCCGCAGTTCAACGACTGCAACGGACACGGCACCGCCGTGGCCAAGCTGGCCGGAGGCACGGTGGCCGGCGTGGCCAAAGGGGCGCGGCTGCACGCCGTGCGCGTCGGGTCCATCTGCCCGTCCGAGTGCACGCCGCCGACCGGAACGGGGCAGCCGAAGGATCCTCCGGCATTCGCTCCGGGGAGCTGCAGCTTCACCATCGAGAACGTCATCGCCGGCATCAACTGGGTCACGGGGAACCGCGTCCGTCCCGCCGTCGCAAACCTCAGCCTCGGCGGCCCGGTCACGCCGGCCGTCGACTCCGCGATCGTGGCCATGCACAACGCCGGCGTGGTCGTCGTCGCGGCAGCGGGCAACAGCGGCATCGACGCGTGCGGCGTCTCGCCGGCGCGCGTGGCGCAGGCCATCACCGTCGGTGCGAGCGACATCAACGACGCGCGCTCGGTCTGGAACAGCGCCGCCTCGAGCAACATCGGTGCGTGCCTGGACGTCTTCGCGCCCGGCTCGAACGTCAACGGCTTCAACGGCACCTCCGGCTCCGCGCCGATCGTGGCCGGCGCCGCGGCGCTCTATCTGCAGACCAACGCCGGCGCCTCGCCCGCCACCGTGGCCAGCTCGATCGTCAACAACGCCACGACCAATCGCCTGAGCAACGCCGGCGCGGGCTCGCCGAACCGCCTCCTCTTCGTGCCGCCCGGCGGCACCGAGACCGACGCGAAACCGGTGGCCAGCTTCAACTGCAGTTGCAACGGCGGCCGCACGTGCACGCTCACCAGCACGTCGACGGACGACTTCGCGATCGCGACGTGCAAGTACATCGTCGATTACGACAACTGGAACCGTCCGATCTGGAAATACGGCTGCGGCACGATCACGCACACGTACCAGTACAGCGGTCCGTACACCATCGACCATCAGGTCATCGACGACGGCAACCAGAGCTCCACGTTCGCCGTTCGCGTCTGCCAGTAAACGACCCAATAAGGGGGCGCGGCGGCTGACGCCGCGCCCCGAGGGTCGGGATTTACCCCTCTGCGGGCACTCCTTCCATATGGAGGTGTAAATCATGGCCCGGATTGGACACGGTGAAAGACTCACCACAGTAGACATCGCGGAAGTGCAGGCACAGGTCAAGGCGATGAACGAGAGCATCGCCGCTCCGTTCGAAGTCGTCACGGGACCGATCCTGCACGAGTTCGACTATCTCTTTCTCGACCTGCAGAGCGATCCCAACGCGCTGCTGCCGGTGGGCGCGCAGACGGTCAAGGACCTGATCGCCCTCGGCGACTCGATGCAGGACCCGTTCGTGCCGGGAGGCGCCGGCGACTCGAAGATCCCGGCCGCCTACACGTACTTCGGGCAGTTCGTCGACCACGACATCACGCTCGAAGTCGACTCCGGGGGACTGGGCGACATCAGCAGTCCGGCGCTGGCGCCGGCGCCGCTGGCCGCCGCGCGCGGGCTGAAGAACCTGCGCACCGCGACGCTCGACCTCGACAGCGTCTACGGTCCGCCCGCGCCGCGCGTAGGCGACAAGATGCAGCTCAACACCAACTCGCCCAGCGGTGGCCGCCCGCCGGGGAAGGACCAGTTCAACGACGTGCCGCGCAAGCCGCCGAGCACGAACCCGGCCGACAAGGACATCGACCGCGAGGCCCTCATCGGCGACGCGCGCAATGACGAGAACCTGATCATCGCGCAGCTGCAGGTCGCGTTTCTGCGCGCGCACAACGCCATCGTCGACCGGGGAAACAGCTTCGACGAGGCGCAAAAGCTGCTGCGGCAGCACTATCAGTGGATCGTGCTGCACGACTTCCTGCCGCGCATCTGCGACCCGAAGATCGTGAAGCGGACGATCGCCAAGAACCGCCACTACAAGCCGAAAGACTCCGCGTTCTTCATGCCGCTCGAGTTCACCGTCGCGGCCTACCGCTTCGGCCACAGCATGATCCGCGGCCGCTACGACCACAACCTGAACTTCCCCACCGCCACGCTGGGCATCCTCTTCACGTTCACGGCCCTCAGCGGCCAGCTCACGTTCACTCCGAACACCACGCCCGGCTCCGGTTTCCCGACGCTGCCCGAGAACTGGATCATCCAGTGGGAGCGCTTCCTCGGCAGCGCGCCCACGAACGTCGCCCGCACCATCGACACGAAACTGGTCGAGCCGATCTTCCAGTTGCCCGACACGTTCGGCGTTCCGATGGCCGGCATCAGCGCGCGGCTGGCCGTGCGCAATCTGCTGCGCGGCTATCTGCTGCGGATGCCGACCGGGCAGGCCGTGGCCAAGGCGCTCGGCATCACCCCGGTCTCGTCGGCGAACATCATCGGCGCCGGCGCGAATCCGGAGCAGAAGCGCCTTCTGAAGCAGACGGGATTCTCCAAGCGCACGCCGCTCTGGTTCTACATCCTGGCCGAGGCCGCGCGGACGAAGGCCGGACACCTGGGGGACGTGGGGAGTACGCTCGTCGCCGAAGTGCTGGTCGGCCTGGCGCGCCGCAGCGAAGACTCCATCCTCGACATCCCGAAGTGGAAGCCGACCCTCGGCGCGAAGCCGGGCGTCTTCACGCTCGAGGACCTGATCAAGCTGTCCGGCAACCTGTGACGCGATGACGCGGAGGGCGCGGCGGAAGCCGCGCCCTCACTGGTCTCATTCGTACCGCAGCGTTTCCGCCGTATCCGCGAGAACGACGCACCGCCCGTCCCCCGCCGAGTGGGCCGATCGCGTGCTGCTGCTCACCGATGGCACCTTCGCCGCCGGCCGCCCCGTAGACGATGCCCCCGCGGCGCCGATGCTGCGCATCGTCGGCGCGGCGACAGACCCCGCAACGCCGCGCGTAGAGTCCGCCAGTCTGGTGTAGCCGAGCGCGGCGGGTCAGGAACCGTCGAGTGACGGTTACGTAGTCGTCGGGTGACGACTACGTAACCGTGCAGGTACGGCTCGAAAGGCATCGCCAACGGCTCCATCACCGCACCTCCACGGGTCAAGAATCGAGGGCATCGAGTCGCAAATCGTCATGAGACGGGAACCAACCCGTCGTTCGACGCCACCAATAGCGCGATCCCACGATTTCGTAACCGTCGCGGACGCATCGCACGAACACCGCGAGCTCAATCGCTGACATCGCCAGCCTGAATTCGAGCATGCAGGTCCGGCCCGCGGCCGGACCGAGCGACGGCTTCGCCAGCGTTGCCCGCGCGCGTCTCCACGCTATCCTCCACCGATCATGGCCATTCCCTTCCGCAACATCGCCGCCTTCGCGCACGTGAGCGACGTCCCCACGTCGATCGCCTTCTACGGGCGCCTCGGCTTCTCGGCCCGCAACACGGTCGTGCCGGACGGGGAGAGCGCGCCCCGTATGGGCGTCGCTCGAGAGCGGCGGCGCGGAGCTGATGGTCGCGCGCGCGGACGAGCCGGTGATCGTCTCGCAGCAGGCCGTCCTCTTCTACCTTACGTCGACGACGTCGCCCCCAAGCGCGACGAGCTCCTGGCCGCGGGCATCGAGTGCGGCGCTATCGGCTATCCGTTCTACAACCCGCGCGGCGAGTTCCGCGTCCACGATCCGGACGGGTATGTGTTGATGATCACGCACACGTAGGGGGCAGGCCGGTTGCTGGTTGCTAGTGCCGTTGCGTGTTGGCGACCGTTCGTTGCTCCTTGCTCGTTGCTCGTTGCTCGGCAGGGGTGCCTTTCCTCGTTGCAGCACTAGCAACCAGCAACCAGCAACCCACCCCGCCCCCCGAACGAACAACGAGCAACGAGTAACGTCCCCCTGCGTTGCGTGCTGGCGACCGTTCGTTGCTCGTTGCTCGGCAGGGGTGCCTTTCCTCGTTGCAGCACTAGCAACCAGCAACCAGCAACCCGCCCCGCCCCCCGAACGAACAACGAGCAACGAGCAACGCCACCTGCGCGATGACCGACTTCCGGTCATCCTTCCATCCCGTATACTGCCGCCACAGTCGTCAAGAGGGTTCCGCGAAAGGAGCATCCGATGCTGAAGCTCGGTCGTCTCGTTTTCCTTGTTGTCTCCCTCGGTCTCGTTCTTCCACTCCTTGCCCAGAGTGCCACCATCCGCGGGCGGGTCACGCTCGCCGACGGCTCGGCGCTCCCGGGTGTCACCGTCTCCGCCGAAGGCGCCAACGCCATCACGGACAGCGACGGCCGGTACGAGCTGACCGTACCTGCCCGCGGGTCCGTACGCGTCACCGCCGAGTTGCAGGGCTTCCAGACCCGTACCGTGACCGTCGACGCGGGGAGCGGTGAAGCGACGCACGACTTCACGCTCAGCGTCTCCTTCGGCCAGGAGATCACGGTCGGCTCCCGCGCCATCGGCGCGGAGCAGGAGAAAGCCGTCCCCATCGACATCATCACGCAGGAACAGATCACCACCTCGCCCTCGACCGAGACCAACCAGATCATCCAGAAGATCGCGCCGTCGTTCAACTTCCCGCGCCCGACCATCACCGACGGCACCGACTCCGTCCGTCCGGCCACGCTGCGCGGCCTCGGACCCGACCAGCTGCTGGTCATGGTCAACGGCAAGCGCCGCCACGCCAGCGCGCTCGTCAACGCCAACAGCAGCGTCGGACGCGGCTCGAGCGGCGTCGACCTCAACGCCATCCCGGCGGCGGCCATCGGCAACATCGAGATCCTCCGCGAAGGCGCGGCCGCGCAGTACGGCTCCGACGCCATCGCCGGCGTCATCAACCTCGTCCTCAAGTCCGACGTCTCGCCGCTCGAGCTCTCCGCCAAGAGCGGCATGACCACGCACGGCGACGGGCAGATGCTCGACATCAGCGCCAACGGCGGCTGGGGCATCGGCGGCGGCGCGCTCGTCCTGACCGGCGAGTACCGCGTGCGCTACGACACCAATCGCGCCGCGCCCGACCCGCGCGACCAGATCGTCACGGGTGACGCCGGCAACAACAGCGTGGCGCAGCCCAACACGCACTGGGGCGACTCATACGCGCGCGACACGATGATCTTCGCCAACTTCAACCTGCCGCTGGCCGCGGACCGCACCAGGATCTTCTACGCCTTCGGCGGCTACAGCAACCGCCACGGCTCGCACGGCGGCTTCTACCGCCGCGCCCTGCAGGTCCAGAACTGGCCGAACATCTACCCCGAGGGATTCCTGCCGCTCATCCAGCCGCGCATCACCGACTTTGCGCTGACCGCCGGTACGCGCGGCGAGATGGCCACGTGGTTCTACGACCTCAGCGCCGGCTACGGCCAGAACGAGTTCGACTTCTACGTGGCCGACTCGCTGAACACCTCCCTCGGCCCGAACGCGACGCAGACGAAGTTCTACTCCGGCTCCCTCGGCGACGATCAGGTGACGGCCAACCTCGACGTCTCCCGTCCCTTCAAGGTGGCCGCGCTGGCCGGACCGATCAACGTCGCCTGGGGCCTGGAGTGGCGGCGCGACGGCTTCGAGCAGATCGCCGGCGAGCCGAACTCCTACATCAACGGCGGCTTCAAGGACCGCACCGGGAACATCGCTCCGGCCGGTGCGCAGGTCTTCCCCGGCTTCCAGCCGTCGAACGAAGTCGACGTGACGCGCAACAGCAAGGCCATCTACGCCGACGTCGAAGGCGACGTGCTGCCGATGCTTCGCCTCGGCGTGGCCGGCCGCTACGAAGACTTCAGCGATTTCGGCGACACCACCAACGGCAAGATCACGGCGCGCTTCTCACCGCTGCAGAGCCTCATCCTCCGCGGGTCCGCCAGCACCGGCTTCCGCGCGCCGTCGCTGAGCCAGGGCAACTGGTCCGCCATCAGCACCAACTTCCTCGCCAACGCCGCCGGGCAGCTGGAGGCGTTCCAGACCGGGACGTACCGTGTCGACAGCGACATTGCCCGCGCCCTCGGCGCCGAGCCGCTCAAGCCCGAGCAGTCGAAGAACCTCAGCGCCGGCATCGTCTGGCAGCCGCTGGCGAACTTCGAGGTCACCGCCGATTACTTCAACATCGACATCGAAGACCGCATCGTCTTCTCCGGCAACTTCACCGGCGCGCGTATCCTGCCGCTGATCCAGCCGCTCGGCGCCACCGCGGCGCGGTTCTTCACCAACGCCATCGATACGGAGACCAAGGGCTACGACATCGTCAGCAACTACCAGCGCGGCATGCTCGGCGGGCGGATGGACTTCTCCGCCGCGTACAGCTGGAACGAGACCAGGATCGTCGGCGAGGTGCGCACGCCCCCGCAGCTCGAAGGACTCGGCGAAGTGCTCTTCGACCGCATCGAGCGCCGCCGCGTCGAGTGCGGGCAGCCGAAGGACAACGTCCGCCTCATGCAGAGCTACAACCGCGGCTCGTGGAACCTGACCGCGCGCGAGAGCCGCTACGGCGAGTACTGCAGCTTCACCGCGCTCGTCCCCGTCACAAGGGGCACGCCGCCGGTGACCACGCTGGAACCGCTCGACGACCAGACCTTCTCGCCCGAGTGGCTGGCCGACCTCGAGCTCGCATACCGCTGGCGCGATTACAGTCTCGCCATCGGCGCCGAGAACATCTTCGACAACTTCCCCGACGAGACGCGCATCTTCCGCGAAGGGACGACGACCTTCACCGCGCCGAGCAACTTCGGCATGTTCGTGTATCCCAGCCACTCGCCGTTCGGCATGAACGGCCGCTTCGTCTACACGCGCGTCACCTACACGTTCTGAAGAAGGAGCGAACGAGCGATGCCCAACGTCACCACCCATGAACCCGGAACGTTCTGCTGGGTCGAGCTCGGCACGACCGACGACGCCGGCGCGCGCGCGTTCTACATGCCGCTGTTCGCGTGGACCGTGCGCGAGATCTCGATGGGGGAGATGGGGATGTACTACATCTTCCAGAAGAACGGCGTCGACTGCGCGGCCATGTACAAGTTCGGACCGGACATGGCCGGCGTGCCGCCGTTCTGGATGTCGTACGTCTCCGTCTCCGACGCCGACGCCACGGCGGCGAAAGCGCAATCCCTCGGCGGCAAGGTGCACGCCGGACCGTTCGACGTCGGCGATCAGGGCCGCATGGCCATCCTCGTCGATCCGCAGGAGGCGGTCTTCGCCGTCTGGCAGGCCAATGCGAATCCCGGCATCGGCGTCCGCGACGAGGCGGGCGCCCTCTGCTGGAACGAGCTGCAGGTCAAAGACCTCGACGCCGCGAAGAAGTTCTACCCGGCGCTCTTCGAGTGGCGGCTAAAGGAATCGCCCGAGTACACCGAGTTCAGCGTCGGCGCCCAGGCGGTCGGCGGCATGATCCCGTCGCAGGCGCCGCCGGAGGTACCGTCGTACTGGCTCCCGTACTTTGCGGTCGACGACTGCGACGCCTCGGTGGCCCGAGCCCAGTCCCTCGGCGGCGCCGTTCACGCGCCGTCGTTCGACATCCCCAACGTCGGCCGGATGGCCGTGCTGGCCGACCCCCAGGGCGCGCCGTTCGCCGTCATCAAGCTGACGTTCTGATCCTTATCCTCAGTCCTGACTCTGGCGAGAGCCGCGCCCTTCAGTCCCCTCTCCCCGCGACGAGCGGGGAGAGGGTGGCCGAAGGCCGGGTGAGGGGACGTGCACCGCTGCGTGCACGACCCCTCACCCTAACCCTCTCCCCGCGCGGCGGGGCGAGGGGACTGATTCGCGTGCTGTTGCTCCCTCTGCGCGAGCGCCGTCTTCCGGCGCCGTCCATCCGGAATGATCTTTTTCCCCGTCGTGTTGCGACTGAGGCTGGAAGAGAGATACGCAGCACCTGTGGATCTCCTTGAGCAGCACATTTTCACGAAAGGAGATTCACCCATGTCACGTCAGTCCGGAACCGTCAAATGGTTCAACGATGCCAAGGGCTTCGGCTTCATCACGACCGAAGCGGGCGAGGATGTGTTCGTTCACTTCTCTTCCATCCAGAGCAGTGGCTTCCGCTCCCTCGCCGAGGGTGCGCGGGTCCAGTTCGACGTCGGTCAGGGCCCGAAAGGCCTGCAGGCTTCGAACGTCACCGTGTTGTAAGACACGAATCGCGCCAACAAACAAAAGGCCGGGCGAGAGCCCGGCCTTTTCATTTCCTCGGGAAACGCCCGTTACTTCTTCCGCGTGTAGGCGATCTCCATCATCTTGTATCTCTTTCCGTCCGGTGCCGGGCCCCACATCTCCATGGTGTGATGGTCGGCGTCCGTGAGGGTGAGGCGCGTCTCGGTGGTCGTGTCCTTGCCGGTGGCCGGGTCGATCATCGTGCCGGTAAAGGAGAGCGTCTTGCCGTCGGTGGCGGGACCGGTGGCGAGGAAGACGCCGGTCGACCCGCTGTCCATCCACGTGGCCCAGTACTGCTGCTTGAGGTTGTCGTAGCCCGTGTAGCCGAGGCCGTCGAAGGGCGTGCCCATCATGCTGCCGCGGAAGCGCTGTTCGAGATAGCGGCCGTCCAGGACCCACTGCGACGTCGACGTGCCGTCCGACACCATCGGCTCGGTGCCCGGGGCCATCCACATCGAGACTTTTGCCGTCCACGAGCCGGCCATGGTCCCGAGCTTCTTGTGCGGCTCGCCGGGCATGCCGGCCTTCATCATCGCTTCCATGGCCGGGTCCATGGGAGGTGCGGCCGGCTTCTTGTCGTGATCGTGCTGGGCGTACGCCGACGTACACACCAGGAGCAGAGCTGCCGCGAGAGAGAGCTTGCGTTTCATGATTCCTCCTGTCGTTGAACGGGGGGAATCCTACTCCGGAACGGCGTCCCAGGGGCGGGAGATGACGCACGAATTGACGCCACCGACTCCCATACTCAACTTGCCGCTGTAGCCGTGCGCGATCTCGCAGCCGCTTTCGTCCACGAACTTCGCCGCGTGCACTTTCACGTCCGCGTGCAGCTCGCCCTCGGTGAGCGGCATCGGGAAGAGTTTCCCCCTGGCCACGCCCATGTGCTGCGCCGTCAGCTCCCAGCCGCCGCCGACCGACATGCCGTGGCCGAACGTCCCCTTGCGCGCGGTGAAGATCACGTTCGGGTGCAGCATCTCCAGCGAGTTCTCGATCTCCGTGGCGTCGCCCGGCGTGGCCGTGGCATGCATGTCCCACGTCCGAACGTCCTCGGTCTGCACTTCGTGCAGCGCCGCGGCGATGGCCAGCTGCGGCCCGCCCTTCGACGGCGTGATGATGTGATGCGCGTCCGACGACGTGCCGACGCCGACGATCTCCATGCCCAGCGGTGTGAAACCCTGCGCGCGCATCTTGTCGGCGTCGCCGACGATCCAGATGCACGCGCCGCCGGCGACGTGCGTCCCCTTGAGTCCCGTGAGCGGGCGGGAGACGTCCGCGTCCGCGGAGAGCACGTTGGCGTTGTAGAACGCCGAGATCACCAGTTCGTGCGGGGGAGGGTCGGTCATGCCGATCACCACGGCCTCCGCCTCGCCGCGCTGGATGGCGTCGTAGGCCAGCTTCGTGGCGACGCCGAACGACGCGCATGCGGCCACTGGCGAGAATGTCGTGCCGACGATCTTGCCGAGCATCGAGATCTGCGCCGCCGGGATGTTGGCGATGTTCCAGAGCAGGTTCGGCGACACGGCCGCCCACGGCTCGGCGGGCGCGCCCCACTTGCGGTTCAACTGGCGGATGCCGTTCAGCTTGGTGCGGATCGACGACAGCTTCGCCGAGCCCGACGACGGCGGCACCGGTTCGCCGTGGATCTCGCGCGCCTCGGCGAGATACGCCGTCAATGCGTCGCTCCTGGCCGCCCAATACGCTTCCCAGTCGTACTTGGTCTCGATCCACTCCTCGGAGCCCATGGCGATCTCGGACGGATTGCGCGGCGCGCCCGGATCGGGCTGGCCGTCGAGATGGCGGCGCAGCGGCTCGCAGCGCTCGGGCGCGGCCCAGAACTCGTTCCAGCGCCGCAGCACGCGCTCGTAGCCGAGGGCCTCGCGCTGAGTGATGGTGATGTCGCCGAGACCGGTGCCGACGTAGATGTGGCACTTCATGCCGAGGGACTGGAGGTACTGCTCGATGCCGGGGTTCTGGCCGAGAGACTGGATGAACGCGCCGATGGCGAACTGCACCATCGGTCCCATTTTGTCCTTGAGCTGCGCGAACTTGGCAGGCGGGAAACGCTCGTCGAACCACGCGTGGTATGTTTCGAAATCGAAGTCGGGATACCCGACGAGGAAGTTCGACTGGCCGTAACCGGTGTAGGGCGAAAGCCACGTACCGGCCTGTTCGAGGTTCTGTTCGAAGGCGTCGACGTTGGGGGATTTCGGCGCGACCACGCCCCACCCGAACACGCCAACGCGTCTGCGCAGCGACATAGGCGGCGCATTGTACCGAAATTGCAATGTGCCCCTTCGCCCCTGGGCATCCCGCAAGCAAGGAAGGTTTTCGTGAAGAGCTCAACCATGCGCTGTCTCGTTCTCGCCCTCTCGCTCCTCCTCGCGCTCGGCGCATGTAAAGAGAAGGAGAAGGCGGCCGCGACCGGCGAACCCACCGAGACGATCGCCCCCGCACAACCGCAGCCGGAAGCGACCGGAACGGATGCAATGACGCAGACCGTAGACATCGAAGACAGCCGCACGGAAGGGGAGGGAGCCGCTCTCAACGAGACCGCGGACGACACCGCTACGACGGCCACGACGACGACCACCACGACGGCAACGGCCCCGACCACGACCACGCGTTGAACTACGAGCCGCTCATCGAGCGCGATCTCGAAGCCATCCCCTCCGCCGCGCATGCGTTCCTCGAATCGCATGCGCCGGAGGAGCTCTGGATCTCGATCGCGCGCTTCGCCGTCCTCGCGTACGCGCCGTCGCAGCACGCCAAGCGGGCCGTGATGGCCTGCCGCGCGGCCTACGACGTCCGCGACGAGCTCGGCGACCGCTGGCCGGAGATGCTCATCGAGTGCGCCCGCTACGCTTCCGCGGCGCGGCAGCCGTGGAGCGAGCCGCCGATCCTCGAGCCGCCCGAGCCATCCTCGGGCGACGTGCCGGCGTTGCGCGCGGCGATGGCGGACGGCGACCGCCTCGCCGCCGAACGCTGGCTCTCCGCCCGTTTCTCCGACGCCGAGACTGTCCTCCGCGACCTGGCCCACGGCGACGCCCTGCTGATGCTCGACGCCGCCCTCGAACTTCTCCCACACCTCGGCGAGAAAGGCCGCTACGCTCTCCTCCGCATGCCGGTCTGGGAGCTCATCGCCACGCCAACCACCACCGACGACGACGCCCCTCTCCCTACATTAATTACGCGCGCCGTGGAAACCAACGGCGCCATCGACGCCGTCACCGCCGTCTTCGTCCAGTGGAGCGGCGGGCTTCAGCCCGCCGCCGCCCCCGGCGGGCCGAAGCCCTCCGCGCTACTCGCTCCCTATCAGTTGGCTCGCGACTACGCCCAGACGTTGATCGCTCATTCGGTCGCGCGCACCCTCCCCGCGGACCTCGCTGAACAGCTTCTCCACGCCGTCCACCACAACCTCGCGCACGGCGACTCCTACGCCGACTGGAGCTTCGCGTGAGGCCTTCTTCATTCGTGAAGTGGAGCGGCGGGCTTCAGTGCTCCGAGGGCGGCGGCGGGCTAAAGCCCGCCGCTCCACGCCACCCGTTCCTTGCCCTCGTCCTCCTCGTCCTCACCGGCTGCGCCACCACCGCGCCACCGCCCAGCCCCGACCCCGTCACCACGAAACCGTTCGACCAGGCTCTCTGGTCCGTCCTCATCGAGGAGGACGACGGCACCGTCGTCTACTCGCACAACGCCGACAAGCTGATGATCCCGGCGTCGAACCGGAAGCTCTTCGCCGCCGCGACCATCGCCAGTTGCCTCGGCCCCGACACGCAACTCCACACCGAGGTCTATCGCGACGGCGAAGACCTCGTTCTCAAAGGAGACGGCGACCCGTCGCTCGGCTCCTGGCGCTATCACCGCGAGCACGACTTCGACGCGCTCGCCGAAACGCTGCGCCAGCGCGGCATCACCCGCGTCCGCGACCTCGTCGTCGACGTCTCCTCGTTCGACCGCGTCACGATTCCGGGAGCGTGGAAGGTCGGCAATCTCGGCAGCGACTACTCCGCGTCGGTGGACGCCATCACGTGGGGCGAGAGCGAGCTCCCCGGCGACCGCGCCGCCGAGAATCCCGCGCTCTACGCCGGCGAAACGTTGCGCGACGTCCTCTACCTGCGCGGCATCAGTGTGGCCGGCGTGCGCGTGAACACCGAGCCGCGGCAGTGGAGTGGGGAGAAGCTCGCCTCACTCCCGTCTCCCTTCGTCGCGCAGCTCCTGACGACCATCCTCAAGAACAGCCACAACCTCTACACGGAGATGCTCTTCAAGCGGGCCTCGAACGGAACCTACCCCGCGTCCTTCGCCCTCGAGCGCGCGCTGCTGACGAGCGACGCGAAGATCGGTGCGAACAGCTTCCGCTTCGTCGACGCCTCCGGCCTCGCCCCCGACGACCTCGTCACCTCGCGCGCCAGCGTGCAGATCCTCCGCTGGATGAACCACCCCGCGCGGCGCGGCTTCTGGTGGCCGCTCCTCGCCCAGCCGAACAACGAAGGCACGCTGCGCAGTCGCCTCAAGCCGCTCGAAGAGCGCCTGCGCGGCAAGACCGGCACCATCAACGGCGTCAACGCCCTGAGCGGCATCGTGGCCATGCCCAACGGCCGTTACCGCTACTTCTCCATCATGGTCAACCACCACGTCGGCGACAGCAACGAGGCCGTCCGCATCATCGACCGCATCGTGCAGCTCCTGGCCACGCCGGGAAGCGGGCTGCCGCGCGATGGTCAAGTGCTTGACCTTTCGTTCGTGGTGGAGTGAGAGACGCGTTACTCGTTGCTCATTACTCGTTTGGGGTGCATCTCGCGCCGAGGCTCACCCCTGACGAGCAACGAGCAACGTTTCACCGTTTCACGAATCTCTCCCCGAACACATTGAGCGCGACCACGCGCCGCTCCTCATCGAGCACGAACGTCACCGTCTCCTCCACGTCGTGCCCGCCGTCTTCGGCGTAGAACGTGTCGTACTGCAGGTGCACCATCGGCGCTTTGACGCGTTGCCATTCCAGCGCGAGCTGTTCGCCATCGCGCGTCACCTGCAGCGTCCCGTAACCGGGATGCTCGTACTGGCCCGCGTAGTCCGCCAACGCGCGGGTCGGGGTCGTGTTCGGGATGCGCTTGGCCAGGCGCTCCTCCTTCTCCTTCTCGCTCTTCTCGTCGGCGGCGCGGTCGATCATCAGATAGTAGGGGTTCCAGTCTTTGGCCGGCTTGCCGGTGAGCATGTCGGCGAGGGAGTTGCGCAGCGCGTAGAGGCCGATGCCGCGCGCGGCGTTGATGAGCAGGACGAAGCCGGCGTTGCGCTTCGGCAGCAGCGCCACGTGCGTGCGGAAACCGTTCAGCGCGCCCGCGTGCGCGACGAGCTGCTCCCCGCGGTAGTCCTGGATGTTCCAGCCCATCCCGTAGGTCATCACGTTCGTTTCGGGATTCGACTGCGCGCCGAGGCCGGCCATGCGGATGACCGTGTGCGGCGTCTTCGTCTCGGCGAGCAGCTCTGCGTCGACCAGGCGCGTGCCGGCGAACGTGCCGCCGCCGAGCTGGAAGCGGATCCAGTGGCCCATGTCGCGCGCCGACGACTTGATCGCGCCGCCGGCGCCGATGGTGGTCGTGTCGATGGCGCCCTGCGGCAGGATGCGCGAGTTTTTCCAGTCGTAGCGATGGCCGGCGGCGCGGTCGGTCGAGGCGTTCCACTCGGCGTCGGAGGTGACGGTGCGTGTCATGCCCAGCGGCTTGAAGATCCGCGTCCGGACGAAGTCGTCCCATGACATCCCCGACGCGTGCGCCACCGCCTCGCCGGCGGCGATGAACATGATGTTCTGGTACTGGTAGGTCGTGCGGAACGGGCGTGACGGCGCGATGTGGGCCATGCTGCGCACGACGTCCTCGCGCGTCAGCGGCGTGTCGTCCCACAGCTCGTCATGGCGCGAGACCCCGGTGCGGTGCGACACGAGGTCCCGCAGCGTCACGTTGGCGTCGGCGCAGAGATCGGAGAGGCGAAAGTACTCGACATGCTTCCGCACCGGATCGTCGAACGTCAGCTTCTTGTCGGTGGCCAGCATGGCCAGGGCGGTGGAGGTGAAGGCCTTCGAGGTCGATGCGATCTGGAAGAGTGTGTCGGGCGTGACCGGCTCCGTCCCGCCCAGCGCCTTCACGCCGTAGCCCTGCACGTAGACGACGCGGTCGTTCTGCACGATGGCGATCGCCGCGCCGGGGATGCCCCACGCCTTCATGGTGTTGCGCATCAGCGTGTCGACGGCGCGGGGGTCGACGGCGATCTGTGCGAACGCGGTCAGCGTGAAGAGGAAGGTCGCCAGTGCGGCAAGCAAGCGCATCGGCGGATGATACGTGGCGTTCGTCGTTGCTCGTTACTCGTTCAGGGTGCCGCAGCGCGAGAAGGCACCCCAGCCGGACGACGAGCAACGCGTCACACCTCACATCCTGATGATCTGATTGATCGCCGCCACCACTTTCAGCGACCGCGCGCTCCGTCCCACCGTCACTTCCGCCAGCCCGTTCGACATCAGCGCTTTGCGGCCGTGCTTCTGCCACCAGCGGCCGACGAACACCTGCTGGCCGATGCGGCCGATGACCAGCTCGCCGGTCGCCGCGCGGCCGCGCGGGCGCAGCTCGACGACCAGGAGGTCGCCGTCGGCGATCCCCTGATCGTGCATCGAGTCGCCGCGGGCGCGGAACACGATCTCGTCGGCGTCGATGAGTGACGGCGGCACGGTGATCGTTTCCTTCTTCGACTCGTCGATCGGCTCGCCGTGGCGGATCTCGCCGGCGGTCGTGATCTTCGCCAACTCGGGACCCTCGCGGAGCATCCCGCCGTTGCCGGCGGGCTGCGCCTCGAGGCGGCGGACCGGCATGGTCGGGAAGGCAACGGAGATCTTTGGCTCCGGGCCCATGCCGAGGATCTTCTCGGCGCGGGCCAGGATGGCGTGGGCCCGCTCGGCTTCGGCGCGGGCCTCGCGGATCGTGTCGGTGAGGAGAGGGTAGTTCACGCCGCGGTCGCTCTCGTTCGAGCGGAGCGAGAGGTCGCCGAGCTGGATCTCGGCCAGCTCCAGCACGGCGGCCACGCGCTGGAGGATGCTCACCGACACGTTGGCGCCCTTCTCCAGGGCGGCCAGGTGGCGGCGGCTCACTCCGGCGAGTTTGGCCAGCCGGGCCTGGGTCAGGCCCTTGCGGATGCGTGCTTCGCGTACGGTATCACCGAGCATGATAGGAACTTATAGGTTACTGATCGTTTGCGTAATAGGCAACACACTGAAAAACTGCAAGGGTCGCGGGATCAGAGGGATGCGAAGAGAGTGCGGCAGCTCAGCGCGAGCTCTGGTACGTCAACGACCACTTCATGCACGGACACTCTCGCACACGGTGTGACGCTAACGCGCATTTCCACCCCCTGTAGGAAGCAGAAGTTATTTCGTCGGGGAGGGCGTACGCCTGGCGGGGGAAAGCTGCAAGTCGAGAGGGGAGCGTGACTTGCGCACTATGTTGCGCCGCTACGCCCGATTTGTGCACATGCGGATTGACATCCATCCTGCTCGTCTTTAATATGCAGGATACTGCACATGCCGACACGTCTCGAATCGTTTCTGAAGAGCAGGGGGATCAAACCGGCGCACCTCGCACGGGAGTCGGGCTACAGCCGCCAGCATCTGTTGCGCTTGCGGCTGGGAAAGATGGAGCCGACGCGGCGATGTATTGCCGCCATCGCGGCCGCATGCCGCCGGCTCTCGGGCGAGAGCGTCCGGGCCTCTGAGTTGTTCGACCTGGAAGGGGAGGATCAGTAGCAGCCATTCAACCAGCCAAGAATAGTCCCGCCCTCGAGAGGTTCACAACCCGGCGCGTCGCGCTCGTGGAGGGCGACCGCGAGGCTGCGGAAATGCTGCACATGTTCTTCCGGCTGATGGAGCTCGAATGCTGTCTGGTCAAGCCGGATTCCGATGCCATTGCCACGCTCCGTAGACTCGCCCCCGACATTCTGATCCTGGATCTCGACCTCCCGGATCTACGCGCGCTGGAGATCGCCCGCGCACTCCGCCGCACACCCACCATCCTCCTCACCGAGTGCGACCCCCAGCTCGTCCCCTTCGACGCCCCGGTCATGCGCAAGCCCCGCGCGCGCTTCGAAGAGCTGTTGCGGTTGTTCGAGCTGATATTAGAGGTGGAGGAGGCGTGAGGCAGTTGGGGAGGTTGCTGGTTGCTGGTTGCTAGGGCGGTGTCGGCTGAAGGCAGGGCTGACGCGTTGCTCGTTGCTCGGCCGGGGGGCTGCATCGGCTGAAAACGTGCTGACCGGATCGCCGCACGCCTTTATGTAGCCGCACCGGCCTCCGAATCCTCGCGCAACGCCGCGAACGGTGCCGCAGCACCTCGACGCCCCCCGAACGAGCAACGAGCAACGAACGCCACCGCACTAGCAACCAGTAACCAGCAACCAGCAACCGTTATGATTCACGGCGCATGAACCGCTCCCTCACGATTCTCCTGACCACGCTCACCCTCGCCGCTTGCGCCACCGCGCCGCCGCCGCAGGCCGCCGTCGAGCCGCCGAAGCCGCCCGCGCTGCTCGGGTTGCACGGGATGGATCTGACGAACGTCGACCGCTCCGTGTCGCCCTGCGACGATTTCTATCAGTACGCCACCGGCGGCTGGCAGAAGGCCAATCCGCTGCCGACGACCTACGCCCGCTTCGGCCGGTTCGAGGAAGTGGCGGACCGCAACCGCGAGAAGCTGCGCGCGATCCTGGAGGCGGCCGCGAAGACGGAGAACCCGGAGCCGGGGAGCGCGACGCAGAAGCTCGGCGACTTCTGGAACACGTGCATGAACGAGACGGCGCTGGAGACCCAGGGCGCCGCCCCCATTCAGCCGGACCTCGACCGCATCGCCGCGATCTACGACCGCGCCGGCGTCGTGGCCGAGCTGCACCGCCAGCACAAGATCGGACTGGCGCCGCTCTTCCGCTTCTCCGCGCAGAACGATTTCAAGAGCAGCCGGAACATCATCGCTGGCGTCTCGCAGGCCGGCCTCGGGCTCCCGGACCGCGACTACTACCTCCGCGACGACGAGAAGTTCACCACCACCCGGAGGCAGTACGGCCAGCACCTGGCCAAATTGTTCGAGCTGGCCGGCGTCCCCGCCGCGAAGGCGCAGACCGACGCCGAACGCGTGATCGCCCTCGAGACGCAGCTCGCCCGCGCCTCGATGGCCCGCGTCGACATGCGCAAGCCGGAGAACGTCTATCACCTCACCTCCGTCTCCGAGCTCCAGTCGACGGCGCCGCAGTTCAACTGGGCGGCCTACTTTGCGTCGCTCGGCCTCACCGACCTGAAGTCGCTCAACGTCGCCCAGCCGGAGTACTTCCGCGAGGCCAGCCGCCTCCTGGACGAGGTGCCGCTGGAAACGTGGAAGGCCTACCTGCGCTGGAACCTCGTCGACGCCGCGGCGCCGTATCTTTCGTCAGCCTTCGCCAATCAGGACTTCGCCTTCCGCGGCCAGGCGCTGTCGGGGCAGAAGGAGATCCAGCCACGCTGGCAGCGCTGCGTCCGCGCCGCCGACGCCAACGTCGGCGAGCTCCTCGGCCAGGAGTACGTGAAGCGCGCGTTCACCCCCGAGGCCAAAGGGAAGATGAGCTCGCTGATCGACAACCTCGTGGCCGCGCTGCGCGACGACATCCCGCACCTCTCCTGGATGGGGCCGGAGACGAAGACCGCCGCGCTGGCGAAACTGAACGCCTTCCGCCGCCGCATCGGCTACCCCGACAAGTGGATCGACTACACGTCACTGAACGTCGGGAAGACGTCGTATGCCGAGAATGTCCTGGCCGCGAACGCGTTCCGCGTGCGCCGCGCGGTGGGCCGGGTCGGCAATCCCGACGACCCGAACGAGTGGGGCTTCTTCACGCCGTCGACGGTCAACGCCGGCTACAGCCCGACGCGCAACGACATCACCTTCCCGGCGGGCATCCTCCAGCCGCCGTTCTACGACCCCTCCGCCGACGACGCATACAACTACGGTGGCATCGGCACGGTCATCGGCCACGAGATGACGCACGGCTTCGACGACCAGGGGGCCAAGTTCGACGCCGAGGGGAACCTGCGCAACTGGTGGACGGACGCCGACCTGCAGAACTTCCAGGCCCGCGCGAAGTGCATCGCCGAGCAGTACGGCGCGTGGGTGGTCGACGACGACCTCAAGCTGCAGGGCAATCTCGTCACCGGTGAAGCGATCGCCGACCTCGGCGGCGCGACGCTCGCGCTGCGCGCCTACCAGAAGTCGCTGCAGGGGAAAGACCGCGCCATCGTCGACGGCTTCACGCCCGAGCAGCGCTTCTTCATGGGCTTCGCCCAGGTCTGGGGCCAGAACATGGCTTCGGAGGAGGGGAGGCGCCGCGCCCTCACCGACCCGCACGCCCCCGGCCCCGCCCGCGTGAACCTCACGGTCAGCAACATGCCCGAGTTCGCGGACGCATGGAGCTGCCCGGCCGGACGGAAGATGACGCGCGCCGAAGCGGAGCGGTGCGGGATCTGGTGACGCGTTGCTCGTCTGACGTTGCTCGTTCGGGGGGCCTTTGGGTCGTACGCACAGCACCCCGGACGAGCAACGAGTAACGTCCAACGAAATGTATCCGCTCGAACCAGATGCCTCCCAGATGCGCGCGCTCGTGGATGCCGCGCTCGAGCGGATCATCGCCCACATCGAGTCGCTCCCGACCCAGCCCGCGCAGAACGTCGAAGGGGCGACCGAGTTCGCGCGCACGCTGGTCGAGCCGCTGCCGCAGCGCGGTGAGCCGTACGAGAAGCTGCTCGATTTTCTCTTCGACGAGGCCATCCCGCGCTCGTTCACTTCCTCCGGCCCCGGCTACCTCGGCTACGTGCCGGGCGGCGGGCTCTTTCACTCCGCGGTCGCGGACCTGATCGCGAACGCCGTCAATCGCTACGTCGGCGTCTGCGCGGCCGCGCCGGCGCTGGTGCAGCTCGAGGCGAACGTGGTGCGCTGGTTCTGCGAGATCGTCGGCTTCCCGCCCGGCTCCGGCGGCGTGCTGACCCCGGGCGGCTCGCTGGCGAACTTCACCAGCATCGTCACTGCGCGCAAGGCGCTCCTGCCGGATGACTTTCTCCGCGGCACGCTCTACTGCTCCACGCACATTCACCACTCCTTTCAGAAGGCGGCGAACCTGGCCGGCTTCCCATACGCAAACGTGCGCGAGCTGCCGGTCGACGCGCACTTCCGCATCCGCATCGACGCGCTCGAGGAAGCGATTGCCAACGATCGCCGGGCGGGGATGACGCCGTTCCTCGTCGCCGGCAGCGCGGGGACGACGGCCACCGGTGCCGTTGACGATCTCGAGGAGCTGGCCCGCGTCGCGCGCGAGCAGCAGCTCTGGTTCCACGTCGACGGCGCGTACGGCGCGCTGTTCATGCTCACCGAGCGCGGACGGGCAATCCTGAAAGGGATCGAGCACGCCGACTCGCTGATCCTCGATCCGCACAAGACGCTCTTCCTCCCGTTCGGCACCGGCGCGGTGCTGGTCCGCGACGCGCGCACGCTCCGCCGTGCGCACTCGCTCCACGCCGACTATCTCCCCGACATGCAGCAGGAGGACGAGCTGGTCGACTTCTGCGAGATCTCCCCCGAGCTCTCCCGCGACTTCCGCGGCCTCCGCGTCTGGCTCCCGCTCAAGCTCTTCGGCATCGAGCCGTTCCGCGAGCAGCTCGACGAGAAGCTGAACCTGATCGAGTATGTGATGAGCGAACTGCACCAGATCGAAGGAATCGAGATCGTCGCCGAGCCGCAACTGACGATCTGCGCCTTCCGCATCGCCGGCGACGCCGCCCGCAACCGTGAGCTGCTCGCGCGCATCAACGCCCGCAAGCGCGTCATGCTCACCCCCGCCATCGTCGATGGCCGATTCGTGATCCGCATCGCCATCGTCTCCCACCGCACGCACCGCGACCGCGTGGACATGCTGCTCGAGGACATTCGCGCGGCGGTGGAGAGTCTTCGAGGCTCATAGGCGCATAGGCACACAGCCTCATAGAGTGCGGACTCCTATGCGACTATGAGACTCTGAGCCTGTGAGACTGCGTCGCGCGATCATCGTGGTCCTCGCGCTCGCCGCGATCGCGTTCGTCTACCTCCGCCCCCTCACCCTTGTCTTCGCCGCGCGCGACGCCTACCTCTTCGCCACCGGCATGCGCGGCCAGTTCGTGCAGGTCAACGGTTACCGCATCCATTACTACGTGGGCGGCGATGGTCCGCCGCTGGTGATGGTGCACGGCGTGGCCTCACGCGCCGCCGACGCGGCGCTGCTCTACCCGGAGCTGATGCGCCATCGCCGCGTCTATGCCCTCGACCTCCTCGGCTACGGCAACTCCGACCGCCCTCGCGACGCGAGCTACACCGTGGCCATGCAGGCCGAGGTCGTGCGCGGCTTCATGGACGCCCTCGGAATCCGAGAGGCCGACATGCTCGGCGTCTCCCTCGGCGGCTGGATCGCGCTCAAAGTCGCCGCCGAGCATCCCCAGCGCGTGAAGAAACTGGTCCTCGTCTCCAGCGCCGGCCTCGCCTTTCCGACCACGCTGCGCGAGACAGCGTTCTCGCCGAACGATCTCGACGAGCTCCGCGCCAGCCTCGCCCTGCAGACCGACCAGGCCTCGCGCATCCCCACCTTCGTCCTGCGCGACTTCCTCCGCCGCTCGAAACAGAAAGCGTGGGTCGTGCGCCGCTCCATGCGCGCCGCCTTGCGCGCCGACGATCTCCTCGACCGCAAGCTGCAACGCGTCACGATGCCCGTGCTCCTCGTCTGGGGCACCCGCGACCGCATCGTCCCATTCCCCGTCGCCGCCGCCATGCAGCGCGAGATGCCCCACGCCCGCCTCGTCGCCCTCAAAGGCTGCGGCCACCTCGCCGTCATCGAATGCCGCGACAAGGCGTTGCCCGCCATCCGCGACTTCCTGTCGCGTTAGCGTGACGCCGGCCACCCAGGGACACGACGGGAGGCCTCCGGCGGGCCGGTGCGACCGGCAGCGCTGGTTGTGCCCATGTCGTCGCGCAAACACGTGTTTCGTCGACAGGCGTGCACTCAGGCTAGGCCAACAAGCGCTGCCGGTCGCACCGGCCCGCCGGAGGCCCCTCGTCGTCCCCGGGCGGGGGCGTCACGCCAAATGTGAAGGCAAGCGCGGTGATGACAGCAGCTCGGCGAAGACCTGCCAGCGGCGTTCCGTGTCGCCCTGGGCGTACGACTCCACGTATGCGCGCACCAGATCCTTGCCGTAGTTGTAATTGATCACGTAGCTGCGGTACTGCTCGATGAACTTCACGCGCTGGCGTGCGCGGGCGGGCGCCATCAGTGCGTACGTCGTCAGCCACTCCGCCGCGTCGTCGGCCGAGATCTCGCCGTCCAGATAGCGCCGCGCGGCCTCGTTGCCCGCGTAGCCCGTGCGCGCCACCAGCTCGTGTACGCGGTAATACTGCGTCGCGCGGGAGGCGTCGAGGCCGGCGATGGGGAAGAGGCGCTCGCGTTCCATCTCCACCCGCTCCTCCGCCGGAAAGGCCACGTCGATCCCGTAATTCGCGCTCCCCTCGGCGATCAGCGACTGCGCCGAGAACAGCGCGTACACCGAGAACTCCACCCAGCCGCGGTCGCGCACCAGCGTCTTCTCCAGCAGCGAGTTGTAGACGTGATGTCCGGGATAACCCTCGTGGCAGGCCAGGTCGATGGCGCGGTCGATGAAGATCGGCAGGTCTGTGTTCACCTGGATCAGCGACTCGAAGCCGCCCTTGTACCAGTTGTAGCCGCTCCACGACTTGTCGTTCACGTATTCGACCGTGAACGACTCGCCGATCGGCAGTCCCATGTGCTCCATGGTGCGCTCGCGGCAGATGTCGATCGCCGCGCCGAACACCGCGTCCAGCTTCTCGCGCGGGATGACGAACTGCATGCGGAACGCTTCCACCCGATCGGCAAGCGGGCCGCTGCCCGGCAGCTCATCCTCGATAGCCGTGTTGAGGCGCTGGAAGTACTCCTCGCCGTGCGTCGGCGCGACCGTGTCGTAGAGCGCCTTCGACTCCTCGTCGAAGCGCATCCGTTTACCTTCCAGCATCTCCGCCCGCGCGATCAACGCCGAGGTCTGCTGGCGGAGGTAAGCGAGCCGCAGCGACTTCATCGGGTCCGCGGGCAGGGTCATCGACGCGAGCTCATGGCGCAACGCGACGGCTGCGCCGCGGATGAAGGAGAGAGTGGGCCGTATGGTGCGCACTTCCTCGCGCCACGCGGCCGGTCCGTAGTAAGCGTCGACGTAATCGGCGTCGTGCTCGCCCATGGCCAGGACGAGCTTCACATAGCGTTCAGCGGCGTCGTTCATCGCGTCGCCATCGTATTACGGCACCCGGGAGTGTGCGACGACAGACAACCGGCACGCGTTTCGCGAGTGTTCGTCAGTGAATGAACTTCTGCTCGAAATGCGGCTTTGAAGTCCCGGCGGGCGCGGCCTTTTGCCCTCGCTGCGGGACTTCCGTGGCCGCCGCCGTCCCGCCCGCTCCCGCCGTTCCGCCGCCCGCGCCTCCGCCGGTGCATCCCGCGCCACCGGCTCAGGCCCTACCTCCGCCCGGACGTGTTCCGATGAATACGCCTCCGCCTGCACGAGTCAAGCAGGGTGGGGGACGCTGGTGGATCGCTCCCGCCGTCGTCGTGGGATTGGTTCTCGTGGCCTGGCTCGTCCTCGCGGGACTGCCGTTCGGCCGCGACGAGCAGGCGGCCCGCCCGGTCGATACGCCGCCGACCGAGACGATCGCCGAGGCCACCGGGCCCGGCGAGACGACGACGCTCGTCGAGGCGCCCCCGGGCTCGGCCGACGACTCGTTCGAGATCGTGACGACGACCACGCAGGCGCCACCGATGACCGCGCCGACCGCGACGCAGCAGCCCACCGCAACGCAGGCACCGACGGCCACACAGCCCCCGGTCATCATCGAAGAACCGGCGCAGCGGCCGCCCGTGCAGAAGCCGCCCGTGCAGCGCCCGCCGGCGCAGACGCCGCGGCCGGCTCCGAACCCGGCGACGCCGAAACCGGTGCCGCCGCCCGTGCGCGTCGCGCCGCCGCCGTCGCGGGAGCTCACACCGGCCGAGGCAACGGCGACGCTGCAGAGCTACGTCGCGTCGACCGACTTCTACCGCGTCGGCCGCGACTGCATGCGCGTGGAGAACCGCGGCTACCGCAACGTCGGCTACGACCTGGAGGTCTGGGACACCTGCGCCAACGGCGCCTCCCGCCGCCTCGGCCGCTGGCGCGTCGACTCCAAGACGCGCGAGGTCTTCCGCCAGCGCGACGACGGCCGCTACCTCCGTCCGTAGACGCATCCGTGAACGCAATAAGCCGACCGCCTCATGCGTTCGGAGCGCCGTGGTTGACAGGACCGGAAGCGGTCCGTATCGTGACCACCTTCGAGCGGCCTGCCTCTTCCGTCCCCATCGTCTAGAGGCCCAGGACATCGCCCTTTCACGGCGACGACACGGGTTCGAATCCCGTTGGGGACGCCAGGCAGCTCGCCGGTTGTTCGTTGACGTCCGGGGCCCGTAGCTCAGTGGTAGAGCAGTTGGCTTTTAACCAATTGGTCGTAGGTTCGATCCCTACCGGGCTCACCAGGCGCGTCACTCCCTCATCGTCTGGAGGGGGCTGTACTCAGGCGGCAACTACGACGTGGCCCTGGCCGGCTGGATCGCCGACACCCCCGACCCGGCCGACTTCTTCGAGACGCTGCTCTGGTCGAAGATGTGCGAAGGGGAGCGGCACTCGAACCTCAGCCGCTGGAAGAGCCCCGTCATGGACGCCGCCCTGGCCCGCTTCCGCGCCCAGCCCACCGAGGAGCACAAGAGCCAGATCAACCAGATCATCCGCGACGAAGCCCCCCTCGTCCCCCTGATCTACGGCCAGTCCGTGGTGGTCCATTCGAGAAAGATCCGCAACGCTCCATGAACGCCACCGGGGTCCTGACCCTGAGCGCTGTGACGGTGAGTTGACGGGGCGAGGAAAGAGGAAAGAGGAAAGGGTAGGAAACACGCTAGGCGGAATGTTCTCCGTCCCTTCTTGAGGACGTCGAGATATCTCAATCGCTACCAGTCACGATGATGACGCTACCCGGTGCCACGTTCCGAATTGCAAGACGTAATTCATCAAGAGCTTGCTGAAGACGCGGCAACCGTGTGTCCCGTGTCGCGATGACGACCACACCGATATTGTGACGGGCGATGTTTTGCTGATGACGAAGACGCTTATCGGCCGTCACGAACACATCGAATGCCGGAGAGCTGAGTCGCAGCAATTCGCCGTTCTTGACAGAGGACCAGCCTTCCTCCTGCACGGTTCGAATCGTGAACTCCTGGAGATCGCGCCGCAGTTGGCGCGGCACGTCCTCGTCAAAGAGAACTCGTCTCACGCGATCTGAGCCAGAGCGGTGCGCGTTGCCTCTTCCAGAAAGGCGACAGCCTGTTCGCGAGTGACGCTCGGAAAGTTGTCGAGAAACACGTCGATGCTGTCGCCGCCTTGGATGTAGTCGAGGAGTGTCCGGACCGGTACCCTCGTCCCAACGAATACAGGGTCGCCGCTGTGGATCTCGGGATCAGCATGGATGATCGATTTCAGGTCCGGCATTCTCGGCTGCTCCGTCGCCAGCATATGCCAGCAACAGGCCCACCACAACGAGCGATTCCTTCGAGCGCGGCACGCTACGTCTGGAGTGCGGCAGCGCCCGAGCTGCCGCTTTGGAATGGGCGGGGGCGCCCCGCGCGTCAGGAGATTCCGTTCACCGCCAGATCAAAGAACTCCCTCGTCCCCGGGTCGTAGACAACGCCCCACGCGTAGGGTCCGCCATCACACACCACCTCGGGTTGTGTTCGCCATGACTCGGGCGGACCACTGCTCCGGAACGCATTCACGTAAACGAGCTTGCGACCCTTCGCGACAATGCCCACGTACTGTAAGTAGTAGCCTTTCAGGTCGCTAATCCGCCATCCGCGGACGCAACAACCGCCGCGGAGGCGACGGACATCGCCGAACTGCCGCTCCATGACGGTGATGGTGTTCGAGTCCGGCGTCCACGTCCCCTCGAACGCCGGTGGACCTGGACGCGAACACTGCTTCGCGATCTTTTCGGCGGCAGTTGACGGGAGAACGGTCTACTGGCCCGGGAGTACGGTCAATGTGCGGCAGCCGGCAAGCATGCACACGATGCCCACAGAAGCCACTAGACGACGCCAGAAGGCCGTTGCCATCGTCGCGAATTGTGGCCTACTCGAGCGTGGCTGAACAGGGTGAGGATCGCTGTCTCTCGGACCAGACCCGAAGGGGATCGCGACGACGGTGCAGCGGTTGGCGTCCGGTGGGGCGCCGGGTTGGCCGGCCAGTCACGGTCGTATCGGAAGTGGCGACCAGACGCAGCCACGATGAGACAGGTTGCCGCTGGCGAATACGGATCAGAGCCGAACGCGCCGAAGGTCAACTTCGCCGATTGAACCTGGTGGCTCTCGATTCCATAGCTTTCGAGTAGTGAGCGGAACCAGACTTGGAGACTCTCGGACGCGAGACGAAGCGGTTTGGGAATCCCGGAGCCGGCGATCGATGGCTCGCCGATGAGATCGATCTCGACCCCGGCCAGTTCGCGTGATTTCGCGTACTCCCACACATGCGGGTGAAGCCACCCGAAGGCGCTCAACGAATGATCGACAACATCATGCGCTGCGCCCTCAACGTGCGAATTCTGACCATGTCGTATGGGTCGCTGGACGTCCAGCGGTTCATCGCTCAGCCGCGCCAACCCACGGTGAAGAGTACCGTACTCAGGACAAGAGAGACGCGGTCGGCGCCGGTGCCGCGTTGAGTCGCCCGCCGACGCGCGCCAGAAGATCTCCCCGAAGTCCGCGAGTTGCGGGTCGGGCAACCTGTGCACGAGGATCTGGTCGCCATCGCCGAGCTCTCGATCGGGCCTTCACCGACAGCAACAACGGTCCGCTCATCCAACACACACAATGCTGTCATCCTGAGCCGCAGGAATCGTCCGCGGGACCTAAAGCATCAAGGCGAAGGACCTTCCAATAGGCAGCCTTCGGGAAGCGTGGTCCGAGGGAAGGTTCTTCGCCGCCACGCTTCCGGCGCTGTGGGTCCGATCCTGCGGCTCAGGATGACAGAAGGCCGTGTCTCGCAATGCGCCAGTGTGTCTTCCAGAAGCGGCCGCTATCCCTGACCGTCGGCAGCCTTTTCCTCGATGCAACGCCGGACGGTCTCTCTGAGGGCGAAGACGTCGAACGGCTTCGCGACGGTCGCGTAAACCTTGGATGCGTCGAAAGTTTTCAGCTCATGAACCGCCGCCGTCAGCACGATGACGCACGATTGGCCGAGCTCGGGCCGGTTCTCTTCGATCCAGGTGATGACGTCGAAGCCCGACGCCAGCGGCATCATGAAGTCGAGGAGGATCGCATCAAAATGCTCCGTGGCGATCTTTTCGATGGCCGTCTGCCCGTTGTCCACCGGCTCGATCTCGTAGCCGTCCTGCGCGAGCACGCGCTGGACGAGCACGCTCACTTCACGGTTGTCTTCGGCCAGGAGAATGCGCGCCATTGCCGCCGGACTATACCCCGCATGCCGCAGGCAATCGCGTTCTTTGACGCGGCGTTCCGCTTGACCTTCAGGGGTACGGCCTGCCTTGCCGTGGCCGCACCAGCGGGTGGAATTAGACCGCGGAGATGCGCGCGCGTTCCTGGATGGACAAACACGGCTCCATCGTGATGATCGGCTCACCGCGTAGAACTTGAGTGAACTTCGTCCCGGAGAACGTGATCGCTCCCTTCGGCCAGTTCACAACAATCATCCAGTTCCACGTAAAGCCGCCGGGATACTCAGCCTTCTCGCGGCGGATCTGACCAATGGAGAAAGGAATCATCCCGGCGGTCACCGCGGCCCAGTCGAGATCGATCCTCAGCCCGAACACGTCAAGAAAAGTGAGCGTCGCAGGTGCGACACGGAAACGATAACGCCCTTCAATGGGCGCGAGCCATTCAAGGATGTGATCCAGATCGAGGATGAGGTGACCCGTGCCGTGATCCGGATTGGCGACTTCGATCTGGAGCCCATGCACATGGTTGTCGTGCCACGACAGGCTTTCGAAGTCTGCTTCTGTCCATGAGGTCTTCATGTCGGTGAATGCATCGGTCTAATCCCGATTCAGGCTGGGAATTCGCATCATCGCCCGGTATTCGCCGTGCTACGCAGCGACGGTTGAACCGCCGCCGTGAGCACGATGCCCCACGTCCGTTCGAGCTCGGGCCGGTTCTCTTCAACCCACGAATGCGTGCCTTCACATTCTGGTACGCCTGTTCCACGAGTTCGCTGGTTCGATCCACGGGCGATAGTTTAGCGTGCCATGTGCGGGTGCGAAGGCCGGCGCTGTAAGAGTCAGCGGGTTTCTGTTCTAAGGCACATCGTGCAGCCCAGCGGCTCTCATGCTAGGCCGCTCGGCGAGGGCTCACGGGCCGCCGCGCTAAGCTGGGCCGCGACAGCTTCAGGGTTAGACGGGGTGCAACGACTGCGCTTGCTTAGCTGTCGTTGTGCCGCTTGGTCTGTGTGGTCGCACCTTGGCTTCGAGGATGGCCAGTCGGCGCCTCCGACCCTCGGGTAATCGATCTCTAGCTCCACACAATCGATGACGCGCCCCCACCCAATCGATCCCTAGCCCCCACCCAATCGATTGCTAGGTCCCACCCAATCGATCCCTAGGTCCCACCCAATCGATCCCTAGGTCCCACCCAATCGATCCCTAGCCCCCACCCAATCGATTGCTAGGTCCCACCCAATCGATCCCTACCCCCCACCCAATCGATTGCTAGGTTCCACGCAACCGATTGCTAGGTCCCACCCAATCGATCCCTAGGTCCCACCCAATCGATTGCTAGGTCCCACCCAATCGATTGCTAGGTCCCACCCAATCGATCCCTAGGTCCCACCCAATCGATTGCTAGGTCCCACCCAATCGATTGCTAGGTCCCACCCAATCGATCCCTAGGTCCCACCCAATCGATCTCTAGGTCCCACCCAATCGATCCCTAGGTCCCACCCAATCGATTGCTAGGTCCCACCCAATCGATCCCTACCTCCCACCCAATCGATCCCTAGCCCCCACCCAATCGATCTCTACCCTCTACCCAATCGATCCCATCGATCGGTCCTTTCCGAAGCCCGAAATGACGTCACGTATCAGTTTTGTAATGGAGAAGGGTTCGCTGTCTGCTGTTTCTGCGGAGCTCACGGGCCGATCCTGGACCATATTGAAGGAAGGATGTCTGGTCTGGTAGTGTGCCTGTATCCGGGAAGGCAGGTGCGGTATGTCAGCAGCGGGCAGAAGAATGTTCATCCTTGGTGGTTGGTTTGTCGCCGGTGTGTTTCTCCTGGCCCAAGCCTTCCATTGGTACAACTCGCCACACCCCGATGCTTCACAGGCACGGGTGATCGGGGTCGGCGTGCAGGCACTGGTGGGGGCTCTCTTGAGCGTTTTTGCATACCTCCGCGCACGGCGCGCCGATGCGTTTGGCACTCAGGCGCCTCCGCAATAACGGAAATCGACCGCGTAAACGTCTACGACGCCTACGGGCGGGGGCTATGGACTGCGGCGACCGCAGGCGCCGCTTTCACTGCCTTCGGTGCCACAGCGACTCCGCACCACGAACGGCAGTGAAAGCGTCGTCTGCGGCCGCCGCAGTCCATAGTTAACTGAAGAACAATTGGAGCGCGTTCAGGCCCACATTGTCGCGCTTCCACGCCGGCAGGATGCCAGCGGACCGGCCACCTGGAAGGTGGCGCTCCGACGCCGGCCGCCATGACGCGACCGTTCCGGAATGTCGGGACACGGCTCGCGAGATGTCGTGAAACCGTGCGCGGGCGGTTTCGGTCATCGCGTGTGTTTCCAGTGATTTGACTCATTTTTCCCCGTGGCAGCTCCTTTGTTCTAGGACCGGCCCGGAGGAGAACACATGAGTCGAAAGAAGATCCTGCTGGTCGACGATTCGGCGACGACTTTGATGATGGAGCAGATGGTGCTCCGCGGTCAGTCGTACGACATCGTCACCGCGAAGAACGGGCGGGAGGCGGTGGCCGTGGCCGCCAGCGAGCAGCCGGACCTCATCCTGCTCGATGTGGTCATGCCGGAGATGAACGGGTTCGAGGCCTGCCGCCTGATCCGGATGCACGAGGCCACGAAGAGTGTGCCGATCATCATGGTCACGACGAAGGGCGAAGAGCAGAACGTCGAGACCGGGTTCGAGAGCGGTTGCAGCGATTACATCACCAAGCCGATCAACGGCGCCGAGCTGCTGACCAAGGTCCGCAGCTATCTCGAAGCCGGGGGTGCGGCATGACCGCGCCGTCCGAGACCCCGGGCGGCCACTATGTGCAGAAGGTCCGCGAGGACACGAACCGCGCCGTGGCCGAGGTGATGGGGCAGAACGAGCGGCTGCGGGTCATGGTGGCCGCGCTGGAGTCGGACCGGGCCCGCCTGCAGGTGGAGAAGATCCGGCTGCAGGAGCAGCTCATGAACGTCCGCGAGGACTTGGCCGAGCGGATCGACGAGCACAACGCCCTGCTGCGCCGCCTCTCCGAGGTCCAGCGCGAGAACGAGTCGGTGGCCGGCCGCTTCGTGGAGATCGAGACGCAGAACACGAACCTGGCCAACCTCTACGTGGCCGGCTATCAGCTCCACGGCAGTCTCGATCGCCGCCAGGTGCTGGACGCCATCAAGGAAATCGTGATCAACCTGATCGGCTCCGAGGACTTTGCCATCTTCGAGCGCGAGGGGGAGGACCGCCTGCGCATGATCGACTGGTTCGACGAGCCGCCGTCGATCTTCCAGGAGGTCTCGTTCGGCGAGGGGATCATCGGGCGCGTGGCCTCGACCGGCGAGCCGTTCGTGGCCAACGGCGACCAGGGCCGCAGCCTCGGCCTGGCGGCCTGCGTGCCGCTGCAGGTCGACGGACGCGTCACCGGCGCCATCGCCATCTTCCGGCTCCTGCCGCAGAAGCACGACGGCCTCGGCTCGCTCGACGAGGAGCTGCTCGGCCTCCTGGCCAGTCAGGCCGGCATCGCCCTGTATTGCACGTCGCTCCATGCCGCCGCGCAGCCGTCGATGGCACTGCCGTCCGCCGTACTGAACGAGGAGTCATCCCGATGAGGCCGTCCGTCGTTCCCGCGGCGGGCCCCGCGAAGCGCGAGGACCGCGACCGGCTGGAGCGCCGCGTCTACCTCCATCCCGGCGCGCTGTGGGCTGAGGGATACCCGGGCATCATCACCACGGTGCTCGGGTCGTGCGTGTCGGTCTGCCTGTGGGACCCGCAGACGGCGCTGGGCGGCATCAATCACTTCATCCTGCCGCACGGGGGGAGCGAGGTCTCGGCGCGCTACGGCAATCACGCCCTGCCGGTGCTGCTGGAGCGCGTCCTGGAGCACGGCGCGCAGCGGGAGACGCTGCTGGCGTGCGTGTTCGGCGGCGCGTCGGTGCTGGCGGGGGAGGTCACGGGAGCGACGCTGGGCAGCCGCAACGTGGCCGCGGCCTTCGACTTTCTCGAGCGCAACGACATTGCGGTCCTGCGGCACGACGTCGAGGGGGGACAGGGACGGAAGCTCACGTTCCGCACCGCCGACGGCTCGACGCTGATCCGAAAGCTGTAGGGACGACCGTGCCGGACAACTCAATGAACGACTCCAGCGACAAGCCCGTCGACCAGCCGGCCGGCAACCCGCCCGTAAATCCGCCCGTAAATCCGATCGACCGGCAATCGATGGCCCTGCTCCTCGAGGCCTTCATTGCCGAGTCGGAGGAAGGGCTGACGGCGGCGGAGGAGGCGCTGCTCGTCCTCGAGCGGACGCCGGAGGATGCGGGCTCGCTGGCGCTGGTGTTCCGGGCCATCCACACGCTCAAGGGGAACTCCGGCATCTTCGACTTTGACGCCATGACGCGGGTGGCGCATGCGATGGAGGACCTGCTGGACCGCCTGCGCGCGGGGCATACGGTGGTCTCGAACGGCATCATCACGCTGCTGCTGGAGTCGGTCGACGTGCTGCGCGGACTGCTGTTCGACAGCAACCGCCAGCGCCCTCTCTCGGACGCCGAGCTGCGGCTCCTCGAGCACCTGCGCGCCGCCGACCCGCTGCACGTGCCGTCGCAGAACACGCCCGCCCGGGCGGCCACGGAGCGGGTCTCGCGCACGCTGCGCATCGACCTCGGGAAGCTCGACCGCCTGCTCGACCTGAGCGGCGAGATCGGCATCGCTCGCGGCCGCCTGGGCGAGATGCTGGCCGATCCGGCCGTCCCCGGCCGCGTGGCGCTCGAAGCGCAGCGCGATGCCGACCATCTCCACCTGGAGATGCAGGAGCTGGTGATGAAGCTGCGCATGGTGCCGGTGGGGCCGACCTTCCGCCAGTTCCAGCGCATCGTCCGCGACACGGCGCGCTCGCTCGGCAAGGAAGCGGAGCTGCGCATCGAGGGCGTGGACGTGGAAGTGGACATGACCGTGATCGAGCACCTGCGCGATCCGCTCATCCACATGATCCGCAACAGCGTCGGCCACGGCATCGAGCTGCCCGCGGTGCGCGCCGGGGCGAACAAGCCGGCCGCGGGGACGCTCGTGCTGCGCAGCTTCCGCGAGGCCGGCACGATCGTCATCGAGCTGGCGGACGACGGCGGCGGCATCGACCGCGACCGGGTCATCCGACGCGCCCGCGAGCGCGGTCTCGTCAGCGAGACGGAGTCGCTCACCGACGCCCAGGTGGCGGAGCTGATCTTCCATCCCGGATTCTCCACCGCCGAGGCGGTGACGGACCTCTCCGGACGGGGCGTCGGGCTGGACGTCGTGCGCCGCAACATCGATGCGATCCACGGCTCGGTGAGCGTGGAGAGCGAGGCCGGACGGGGCACGATGTTCCGGGTGCGGCTCCCGCTCACGCTGGCCATCGTCGACGGCCTCGGCGTGGGCGTCGGGGGCGAGTCGTTCATCATTCCGATGGAGGCCGTCGTCGAGGCGCTCCAGCTCCCGGACGTCGCCTCGGCACGCGAGCGCGCCACGGGCATACTCACGCACCGCGGCGAGAGCATCCCCTTCATCCGGCTGCGCCAGCGGCTCCGTGGAGGGGGAGTCGTCGAGTCGACGAGTCGTCGAGTCGACGAGATGAGCGACTGGACGACTGGACGACTGGACGACTCGACGACTGGTCTCCCCTCCGAGCGCGAGAACGTCGTCGTCGTCCGCTACGCGCGCGGACGCGCCGGCCTGGTGGTGGACGAGCTCCACGGCGAGTGCCACACGGTCGTCAAGCCGCTGCCGAAGTCGTTGCGCGGCATCCCCGGTCTCTCCGGCTCCGCGATCCTCCCCAACGGCAGGATCGCCTTCATCGTCGACGTCCCCGGACTGCTGCAGGTCGAGATCGACCGGCGCGGCCCGTTCATTCGCAATTCAACACGCAGCAATCAGGAGTGGTCATGTTCCGCAAACTGAAGTTCGTCCACCGGGTCCTCATGATGCCGGCCATCGCCGCCCTGGCGCTGGTGCTCATCCTCGGCACCACCGTGTTCGCCGTCTCGCGCACCGAGTCGTTCAGCACGATGATCGAGGTCGGCTACTTTCCGGCCACGGAGATGCACCACGATCTCCACGAGATCCTCACCTCCATCCAGCGCGCGTTGCAGGACGCGGCGGCGGCGCACGATCCGGCCGGCATCCAGGAAGCCGACGCGCTGAAGGAGCAGTTCCTGGAGCGGCTGCAGAAAGAGAGCGCCAATCCGGCCGTCGACGCGGCGGAGGTGGAGCGGCTGCGCGGACTGCTCAACGCCTACTACGCCCTCGGGCGGGGCATGACGGTGAGACTGATCGCCGCCGAGACGGGCGTCAGCTTCGCCGAGTCGCTCGAGGAGATGCGCCGCCGCCACAACGAGCTCTCCACCGCGCTCGACACCACGCGCATGAAGGGGAAGGCCAACATCCAGCAGGCCTTCAGCGAAGTGCGCGACCTGCACCGCTCCACGCAGTGGCTGGTCGTGGTCATCAGCGTCATCTGCCTGATCCTGCTGGCCGGCATCTCGGTGATGCTGATCCGCAGCCTGACCCGGCCGCTGCATCAGGCCGTGGAAGTGGCCAACCAGCTGGCCGCCGGCAACCTGGCCGCGGAGATCGACGGTACGCGCGATGACGAGATCGGCCGCCTCCTGCAGTCGATGAAGCGCATGGTCCAGTACTTCCAGGAGATGGCCGGCGCGGCGGAGCGCATCTCGCGCGGCGACGTCAGCGCCACCGTGGCCCCCCGCTCGGACAACGACACCCTCGGACGCTCGTTCCGCGACATGGTGGCTTACCTCCAGGAGATGACCGGCATCGCCGACTCCATCGCCGCGGGCGACCTGACGTCGACGATCAAGCCGAAGTCGAAGGACGACACGCTGGCGCTGGCGCTGCGCAAGATGACCCGCAACCTGGCCCAGATGATCGGCGACGTGCGCTCCGGCGTGGCCACGCTCTCCACCGCGTCGACGCAGGTGTCGTCGACGGCGCAGAGCCTCTCCCGCGGCACGAGCAGCCAGAGCGCCTCGGTGGAGCAGGCCACGGCCAGCCTGGAGCAGATGACCGCCTCCATCACCCAGAACGCGGCCAACAGCCAGGAGATGCGCGACATGGCCATCCAGGGGGCGCGCGACGCGGAGCTCAGCGGCCGGGCCGTCGGCGAGACGAAGGAAGCGATGGCGGCCATCGCCGAGAAGATCAGCATCGTCGAAGACATCGCCTACCAGACCAACCTCCTGGCGCTGAATGCGGCCATCGAGGCCGCGCGCGCCGGGGAGCACGGACGCGGGTTCGCCGTCGTCGCCAGCGAGGTGCGCAAGCTCGCGGAGCGCAGCCAGAGCGCGGCGAAGGAGATCGGCGGCCTGGCCGGCTCCAGCGTGCGCATCGCCGAGCGCTCGGCCACCTCGCTGACGCAGCTCGTGCCGTCGATCCACAAGACCGCGGAGCTGGTGCAGGAAGTCTCGGCCGCGTCGAACGAACAGTCGACGGGCGTGGCGCAGATCAATCAGGCCATGAGCCTGCTCGACCAGATCACGCAGCAGAACGCGTCCGCGGCCGAGGAGTTGTCGGCCACGGCGGAGGAACTGGCGGGACAGGCCAAGACCCTGCGCCAGCGCATGGAGATCTTCACCCTCGGCGCGAAGCGCGCCGCAATGTCCGAGGAAGCGGCGGAGGACGAGCACATAGAGATCCCCGTGGGTGCCGGCTACCGTCCCACCGCCGCGGAGCTGTCGCAGTTCGACTTCGAGAGGTTCTGATGAACGCGCTGCTGCCCGAATCGACCGTCGATCAGTTGCTCACGTTCCTCATCGGCGAGGACGAATACGGCATCTCCATCCTCCGCGTCCGCGAGATCGCCGAATACCGCACGCTCACGCCGGTGCCGATGACGCCGCCGTGGATGCGCGGCGTGATGAACCTGCGCGGCACGGTCGTCCCGGTCGTCGACCTGGCGGCGCGCCTCGGCCTCGAGCAGACGCGCGTCTCGCGGCGCACGTGCCTGATCATCATGGAGCTGGACGTGGAGACGGAGCGGGTGGTGATTGCGGTGATGGTCGACGCCGTGAGCCGCGTCGTCGACGTCTCGGCCGACGACGTCCAGGAGCCGCCGCCCTTCGGCATCGGCATCGACTGCGTCCCGGGTCTGGTGCGCGTCGACGACCACCTGATCGTGCTGCTCGACCTGACGGCCATTCTCTCGTCCGCGGAGGTCATGGATGCCGCCGCGTTCCTTCCGTCGCTGCGGGACGAGGCCGTCGATGCACGCCAGTGAGATCGTGCCGATGTCGGACCGCGAGCTGCGCGGCTTCCGCGAGCTGGTCTACCGCGAGTCGGGGATCCACATCCCCGAGCACAAGCGCGAGCTGCTGACGGCGCGGCTGTCGCGCCGCATCCGCACGCTGGGGATGGTGCGGTTCGGCCAGTACCTGGCGCTCGTGGAGAGCGAGCCGCAGGAGCGTGTCGAGATGCTGGACCGGCTGGTCACGAACGAGACGCGCTTCTTCCGTGAGCCGGCCCAGTTCGAGTTCCTGGAGACGACGATCCTGCCGCGCTGGCTGGCCGAAGCCGCGGAGCAGGGGAGACCGCGGCGGGTGCGCGTCTGGAGCGCGGGCTGCTCGACGGGACAGGAGCCGTACTCGATCGCCATGACCCTCCTGGCCAACCTGGAAGGGTGGGACATCGAGGTGCTGGCCACCGACATCTCCGGCCGCGCGCTCCGGCAGGCCATGGCCGGCGTGTGGCCGGTCGAAAAGGCGCCGGAGATCCCGGAGAAATACCTCAAGGCCTACATGCTGCGCGGCGTCCGCTCGCAGAGCGGCGTGATGTCGGCCTGCGACGCCGCCCGCGCCGTGATCCGCTTCCAGCGCCTCAACCTGCATGAGGAGCTCCCCGAGCTCGGCGCCTTCGACCTGATCTTCTGCCGCAACGTCCTGATCTACTTCGACGTGGCCTCGCGCACGCAGGCCGTGACGCGCATCCTCGCCCGGCTCGCGCCGCAGGGCTATCTGTTCCTCGGGCACTCGGAGAGTTTGCTCAGCTCGGGACGAAAGCTGCGTCCGATGGCACCCTCGGTGTACTCGCGGGCGGCGCGATGACGATGGCCTGGTCTCGCCCAGAGCCGCGGCGGGCTAAAGCCCGCCGCTCCACGGTTCTCGTCGACGACGCGATGGTCGCGATCAGGACGTGCGGCGTGGAATCGACGATTCTCGTCGCCGTCGACGCGATGACCGCGTTGAGGACATGCGTCGTGGAGCGGCGGGCTTTAGCCCGCCGCCGCTCCGCGGTTTGCCCGCCGCGGGGGACGCCATGCTGAACGTCCTCGTCATCGACGACTCCGCCGTCGTGCGCCAGGTCATGACCGCCCTCCTCGGGTCGACGATGCACGTCACCACCGCCGCCGATCCGCTCATCGCCATGACCAAGATGGAGAACCGCCGCCCCGACGTGATCGTGCTCGACCTGGAGATGCCGCGCATGGACGGGCTGACGTTTCTGCGCAAGCTGATGGACGAGAACCCGCTGCCGGTCGTGGTCTGTTCGAGTCTGGCCGACTCGTCGAGCGAGCTGACGATGCGCGCGTTGCAGCTCGGCGCGGTGGACGTCGTCCTCAAGCCGAAGGTCCGCGCCGGCGAGCAGCTCAGCGACTCGGCCATCGCCCTCATCGACACCGTGCGCGCGGCGGCGCAGGCGCGTGTCGGCCGGTCGCGGGCGCGCGTCGCGCCGCGGACGGAGAGGCAGGATGGCCTGTCGTCTGCTTCGTTCGCGCGGGCCAGTGGAGGACCGGCCATCCTGCCCGTCCGCCTCTCGGGAGAACAAGCGCAGGTCATCGCCATCGGTGCCTCCACCGGCGGCACCGAAGTCCTCAAGCAACTCCTCGACGCCATGCCCGCCGATGCGCCGCCCGTCGTGATCGTGCAGCACATGCCGGAGCGGTTCACGGCGGCCTTCGCCCGCCGTCTCAACGAGACTTCCGCGATGACGGTGCGCGAGGCCGCGCCGGGCGACGTCCTCCGCACGGGCACGGCGCTCATCGCGCCCGGCGACCGGCACATGATGCTGGTGCGGCAGGGGAGGGACTCGATCGGCATCGCCCTTCTCGATGCGCCGCTCGTCAACCGGCACCGTCCCAGCGTCGACGTCCTCCTCTCCTCGGCGGCGCGCACGCTCGGCCCCGCCGCGGTCGGCGTGCTCCTCACCGGCATGGGCCGCGACGGGGCGCGCGGGCTGCTGGAGATGCGGTCCGCCGGCGCGCTGACGATCGCCCAGGACGAGGCGAGCAGCGTCGTCTTCGGGATGCCCCGCGCGGCCATCGAGCTCGGCGCCGCCGTGAAGGTCCTTTCGGTCGATCTCATCGCCGCCGCATTGCTGCGCGCCGCACGGGGAGATAATGAGTGACAGTCCATTCATGCAAATCCACCTGCCGGCAGCCCTCGATATCAACGAGCAGGCGCTCGAGGAGGTCTTTCGGCACACGCCCGTCGGCGTCGTGCTGACCGACCTCCACGGCACCATCCTCGACGCCAACGTCGCCTTCTGCGCGATGCTCACCCGTCACCGCGATGCCGTGGTCGGACAGACGTTCGGCTCGTTCGTCCACCCCGAGGAGGCCGAGGCCGCGCAGCGGTCCATCGGGCGACTGCGAACGGAAGAAGTCAGCAGCCTCGAGACCGTCCGCCGGTGGCTGGCGGGCGACGGCCGCACGGTGACCACGAAAGTCACGGCCTCGATCGTCCGCTCGAAAGACGGCGAGCCGATCTGTGGCATCGCCTTCGTCGAGGATGTCGGCGAGCGCGTGGCCATGGAGCGGGCCCTGCGCGAGAGCGAAACCCGCTACCGGCGCGTGGTCGAAGACCAGACGGAGCTCATCGTCCGCTGTCTGCCCGACGGCACGCGGACGTTCGTCAACGAAGCCTACTGCCGCTACAGCGAGGCCACTCCCGAAGAGCTGATCGGAACGTCCTTCTTCCCGTGCATCCCCGCGGAGGAGCAGGAGCTGGTGCGGCGCAAGTACGCGTCGTTGACCGCGGAGCATCCCGTGGCCACCGACGAACATCAGGTCTTCACTCCCCGAGGGGTGCTGCGCTGGCATCGCTGGACCGACCGCGGAATCTTCGACGCCGCCGGCAATCTCGTCGAGGTCCAGGCCGTCGGCAGCGACATCACCGAGGAGCGCGAGGCGCACGAGCTGCGGCTCCGCAGCGAAGAAAACTATCACCGCCTCTTCAGCGCGCTGCCGGTGGCGGTATGGGAGACCGACTTCAGTAAGACGCTCCCCGCGCTGTTGCAGCACGGGATGGACACGCCCGAGAAGCTCGTCGCCGTGATCGAGGAAGATCCGGCGCGCTTTTTCGAGCTGGCGAAACTGACGAAGCCGATGACGGCCAACGACGCCGCGCTGGCGATGGCCGGCGCCTCGACGCCGGAGGGCGTGTTCGCGTGGCTGACAGCGCGTTACACGCCCGAAGCCGCGCTGGCGTATGTGCGTGCGGCGGCGCCGCTGCTGCTGGGCAACCTCCGCGTGGTCGACATCGAGCTGCCGATGCGCGCGCCGGACGGCACGCGCATCGATCTTCTCCAACGCCTGGCGCGGCTCCCGAACTGGCCCGCCGAGCCCCGGCTGATCGGGATCGTGCTCGACGTCACCGATCGCAAGCGCACCGAGCGCGATCTCGTGCATCGCAAGCAGATCCTCGAAGAGGCGGAAGTGCTGGCGCGCAGCGGGAGCTGGGAGTGGGATCCGGCCACCGATCAGGTGTACGGCTCGGCCGGTTTCTGGCGCATCTTCGATGGCAGCTCGGAGGCGCGATTCGGGTCGGTCACCGAAGCCCTGGCCTGTATCCGGGAGGACTACCGCCAGCTTGCCTCGGACATCATGACCAGCGTGCGCGACACCGGCCAGCGGCCGGAAGGCGCGGACCGCGACATGATCCTCGTCCATCCCGACGGCACGACCCTCAATGGCCGTGGGGCCGTGTTCGCGGAGCGGAACAAAGCGGGGGAGATCGTGCGCGTCTACGGCGTCGTGCAGGACGTCACCGAGCAGCGCCGCATCGAGGAAGTTGCCCGCCGCGAGCGCGAGGCCATGACCCGTGCGGACAAGATGATCTCCCTCGGCGTGCTCGTCTCCGGCGTCGCGCACGAGATCAACAATCCCAATCACTCGATCATGCTCAACACGCCTCTGCTGCGTGAGGCGTGGAAAGGCATCGTGCCGCTCGTCGACGAGCATGCGTCGGACTCGACGCGCGTCGGCAACATCCCGTGGGAAGAGATGCGTACCGAGGCCGTATCGATGCTCGACGACATCGAGCAGGCGGCCGAGCGCATCCGCGGCATCGTCACCGAGCTGCGCGGCTTCGCTCTCGATCACGACGCCGGCGTGCGCCGGGCCGTCTCGATGAACGACGTCGTCCAGTCGTCGCTGCGCCTCCTCGGCAGTCACATCCGCAAGGCCACCACGCACTTCTCGACCCTCCTCGCGCCGGAACTGCCGGAGATCCACGCCAACCAGCGCCGCCTCGAGCAGGTGCTGGTCAACCTCGTCATCAACGCCTGCCAGGCGCTGTCCGGCCCGGAGTGCGCCATCGTCATCGAGACCGGCCGCACGCCGACGCACGTCTTCGTGCGCGTCATCGACGAAGGCGCCGGCATCTCCCGCGAAGACCTGCGCAAGATCAAGGACCCGTTCTTCACCACCAGGCGCGCCACCGGCGGCTCGGGCCTCGGCCTGGCCGTCTCCGACCGCATCGTGCAGGAGCACGGCGGCGAGCTGACGTTCGAGTCCGAGCCGGGACGCGGCACCACCGCCACGCTGTCCATTCCTCTGCAGGAGCGTTCATGGCAACCATCCTGATCGTCGATGACGAGGAAGTGGTGCTCAACGGCGTGCGCCGCACGCTGCGCGCGAACGGCTTCGACGAAGTGCTGATGTGCGCCGACTCGCGCAGCGTCGAGCCGCTGCTGGAAGGCGAGCCGATCGCGCTGATCCTCCTCGACTTGATGATGCCCCACATCGGCGGGCGCGAGCTGCTGGAGCGCATCGCCTCGTCGCATCCCGAGATCCCGGTCATCGTCGTCACGGCCGAACAGGACGTGCGTATCGCCGTCGATTGCATGAAGGTCGGCGCGTACGACTACCTCCTCAAGCCCGTCGGCGCGGACGAGCTGATGGCCACCGTGCGCCGCGCGCTCGAGCATCGCGAGCTGCGCGACGAGAACGCGCGGCTCCGCTCGAAGCTGCTGGAGCAGGATCTCGAACAGCCGGCCGCCTTCGCTGGCCTGATCACCGCCGACGCGGCCATGATCCGCGTCTTCGCCTACCTCGAAGTCATCGCCCGCGGCTCGCATCCCGCGCTCGTCACCGGGGAGACCGGAACGGGGAAGGAGCTGATCGCCCGCGCGCTGCACGAGCTGAGCGGACGGCGCGGGCCGTTCGTGGCCGTGAACGTGGCGGGCCTCGACGACACGATGTTCTCCGACACCCTGTTCGGCCACCGTCCCGGCGCGTTCACCGGCGCCAGCGGCACGCGCCGCGGCATGATCGAGCAGGCCGGACGCGGGACGCTGTTCCTCGACGAGATCGGCGATCTGGCCGAGGCCTCGCAGGTGAAACTGCTGCGCGTGCTGCAGGAGCGCGAGTACTACACCCTCGGCGACGACGTTCCCAAGCGTCTGGAGGCGCGCGTCATCGCCGCGACACACCAGGAGCCGTCGCACCTGCGCCGCGATCTCTACTTCCGCCTGCGCGCGTATCACGTGCGCATCCCCGCGCTGCGCGAGCGTCTCGGCGACCTGCCGCTGCTCGTCAATCACATCGTCCGCGACGCCGCCCAGGACCTCGGCAAGCAGCCGCCGGTCGTGCCGGACCGCTTGTATCGCGCCCTCGGCCGCTACGACTTCCCCGGCAACATCCGCGAGCTGCGAGCCATGGTCTTCGACGCCGTGGCCCGCCACACCACCGGCCCGCTCCCCGTCGACCCGTTCATTGAATCCATGGGCACGCACGACGCCGGCGAAGACGACGACACCGTGCGCGCCGACGTCACCCGCGGCGACATCATCAGCGAGCCGCAATGGCGCGACATGGAACGCACCAACCTCCTCAACGCCCTCCGCCGCGCCAACTGGAAAATCTCCGGCCGCGGCGGCGCCGCCGAGCTCCTGCACATCAAGCCCTCCACGCTCGAATCGCGCATGAAGGCCTTCGCCATCGAGAAGCCTTAGCTCGCTCGCGCCTCGCGAGCGCGCCCCTCACCCTAACCCTCTCCCCGTCGCGATGAACCTGCGACGGGGAGAGGGGACTGGAAACAGTCGCGAGAAACAGTCCCCTCTCCCCATTGCAGCCTCACCGCAATGGGGAGAGGGTTAGGGTGAGGGGCGTTCCGTGAGCACCGCTCCCGAAGTATCGCGAAAGTCCCCTGATTCTTCGCGATTCGCGGCTTCCGCCATCGGGTCCATTTTCCCCACAACCGCTGCCCCCACAAACACTTACGCCCAATGCCACCTCTGGCCGCCGGGTTGCCCTTAGGCCCACCCGGAGGAATCAGCAGAATGCATCGTTTCCATCGGATTCTCAGTTGTTTCGCGCTCGCTGCACTGGCGGCCACGCCGCTGGCCGCACAGAGCACGGGCAGCACCATCGACATCCACGGGTTCGGCGGCTGGGCCTATGGCAAGACCGACGGCCACAAGTACTCACTCGGCACGGAAGAGGGCGAATACGACAACGCCGAGTTCGCGCTCAACATCTCGGCCAAGCCGGTCGAGAAGCTCTCGGTCGTGGCCCAGATCCGCCTCGAGTCGGGCTCCGACCAGGAGCAGGCGGAGCTCGACTATGCCTTCGTCGAGTGGACGTTCAACGACGCCGCGCGCGTCCGCGCCGGCCGCGTGAAGCATCCCTTCGGGATCTACGGCGAAGTCTTCGACGTCGGCACCGTGCGCCCGTTCTATTCGCTGCCGCAGAGTCTCTACGGCGCGAACGGCTTCACCGCGCGCGCCTACAACGGCGCCGGCATCACCGGCAATGTCTCGGCCGGCAAGTGGGGACTGCAGTACGACGTGTACGGCGGCCAGATCGAGGGCGACTTCGAGACGCCCGGTCTCCTGTCGACGTCCAGCCAGTACTTCACCGAGCCGTCGATCACCTTCGGCTACCGGGTCGAGGATGCGTTCGGCGGCCGGCTCAACATCACCACGCCGCTGGAAGGACTGACCATCGGCACGTCGGCGTACAGCGGTCAGGCGCACACCGACCTCTCTGAGGTGGATACCGACAAGCGCGACGTCTACGCCGCGCATGCCGAGTACCTGGTCGGCCGCTTCGCCGTCCGCAGCGAGTTCGGACATCTGAAGAACGGCGAGGACTTCGAGGTCGACGCCGGCTACCTGGAGACGTCGTACCGCCTGACCGAGCACTGGCAGATCGCCGCGCGCCTCGACCAGATCGACGTCTCGCTGCCGGGGACGAACCTCTCCCGGCTACCGAAGATCTTTCCGCAGCTCCTCGAGCATCGCGAAACGGCCCTCGGCGTCAGCTACTGGTTCAGCCCCAACTTCGTCGTGCGCGGCAGCTATCAGCGCACCACGGGAAACCGCTTTGCGTTCCCCGAGACCAGCGACCAGGTGAAAGCCGCCCTGGCCAGCGACACGCTCGACCGGAGCACCGACATGATCCTGATCGGCGCGCAGTTCAGCTTCTGAGGAGACGATGAAGATGAGACACGCCGTCATCGCCGCTCTCGCTCTGTTCCTGTTGTTCGCCGTCCATCGCGCGCAAGCCGCGGACGTGAAGGTCGTCGTCCACGCGACCAACGCGCTCGACACCGTCACCAAAGCCAAAGTGGCCGACCTCTTCCTCAAGCGCGTCACGCGCTGGGAGAACGGCCGCCCCGTCACGCCCGTCGACCAGTCGGAGAAGAACGCCGCCCGCGCCGCCTTCTCGAAAGACCTCCTCGGCAAGGAAGTGCTGTGGGTCAAGAGCTACTGGCAGAAGATGATTTTCTCCGGGCGGGCCACGCCGCCCGCCGAGCTCTCGTCCGACAGCCAGGTGCTGGAGCTGGTCCGCACCAACGCCGACGCAATCGGCTACGTCAGTGAAAGCACGGCCGTTCCGGCCGGCGTCAAAACCCTCACGGTCAAAGACTGATGCCGGCTCTGGAAACACAGATGGCCGCGGTGCTGCTCGACCGGGCCACGTCGCTGGTCTGGTCGACCGACGCGGAACTGCGGCTGACCGCGGCGCGCGGCGCCGCGTTGCGCCAGCCCGGTCTCGACGTGCAGCAGATGGTGAGCCGCACCGCCGCGGCTCACCATCGCGTCCTGCACGGCGAGACCATCGATCTCGACTACGAGGTCGCCGAGCGCGTGTACGAGGTGCACCTCGCCCCCGTGCGCGATGCGGACGGAACCATCGCCGGCTGCGTCGGCATCGCCCGCGATGAGACGGCGCTGCGCCGCGCCGAGCGCATGGTGGCCTGGCAGGCCTCGCACGACCCATTGGCGGGCCTGCCCAACCGCAGGTTTCTCCGCGAGCAATTGGCGCAGTCGATCCGCGACGCGCGTCGCGGCGGCCTGCCGCTGACGCTGCTCATCGTCGACATCGATGCCATGCATCGCGTGAACGACGCCGCCGGCCAGGAGGCCGGCGACGCGGTGCTGGTCATGGCCGCCCGGCGCATCGTCTCCGTTGCCGCGAACCTATTCGTGGCGCGTATCGGCGGCGACGCCTTCGCCGTGCTCACCAGCGCACCGCCGCTCGCCACCGCCGAGGCCATCGGGACGGTCATCGCCTCGACACCGTTTGCCGCCGGGGCCACGCAGGTGCGCGTCACGGCCAGCATCGGCGCCGCGGAGTTTCCCGGCCACGGCGACTCCGCCGATCATCTCTTCCGCGCCGCCGAGGCGGCGCTGCGCCGCGCAGTCGATCTCGGCGGCAACCGCCACCAGCTCGCCTCCGCCGATCTCACCATCGCTGCCGCGGAGCGCCTCGGCATCGAGACGCGCCTGCGCAAGGCCATCGAGCTCGGCGAGCTGTCGCTCGCCTACCAGCCGCAGGTCCGCCTCCCGGACGGAGGTCTCCTCGGGCTGGAGGCGTTGCTGCGCTGGCAGCGCGACGGCGAGCTGCTTCCGGCCGCGGCCTTCATCCGCGCCGTCGAAGAAAGCGCCATCATCATCGACGTCGGCGAATGGGTGATCGACGAGGCCTGCCGCCAGCTGCGCGCGTGGCGCGAGGAAGGCATCGCCCCTCCGCGCGTGGCCCTCAACATCGGCGCGCGCCACTTCCAGCACCCCGGTTTCCTCGACACGGTGCGCCAGGCCATCGAGCGCCACGGCATCCACCCGCACACGCTGGAGATCGAGATCACCGAGACCACGGCCATGTCCAACGCCGACGCCACGGCGCGCCTGATCGACGACCTCCGCGACCTCGGCGTGGAGATCACGATCGACGACTTTGGCACCGGCTACTCGTCGCTGGCGTACCTGAAGCGGTTCGCCATCACCGGCGTCAAGATCGACCGCTCCTTCGTCCACGACCTCCCGTCCTCCCGCTCCGCCGGCGCCATCGTCAACGCCATCCTCGCCACGGCCCACGCCCTCGGCCTCCGCGTCGTCGCCGAAGGCGTCGAAGAACCGGAACAAGCCGGCTTCCTCACCGCCGCCGGCTGCGACGAAGCCCAGGGCTACTGGTTCGGCCGCCCCATGTCGGCCGGCGCGATTGCGTCGCATTTGCGGGAGTTGCTCGCGGCCGAGGCGTGATTGAGGAGTGCGGCGGCGAACGAGCCGCGTTGCTTGCGGCGGCGTCTTTCCGCTGAAGAGAGCGCGATCGGCGGCTGAGATCTACCAACCGTAGATCGGCGCTGAGCCATCTTCCATTCCGAGGAGCTTTTCCGCATCGAAGGAGGTGCCTTCGACGAAATAGCTCGCCTCCGCGAGCGTTCCGAGGGAACCTCGGCTTGGAGGAGATGTCCTGAGTGACCGGCACGGTAGAATGGATCGACGGGCCGGCGCGCTACGCCGGAGACCAATCGGAATACGGAGTGAATGCGCGTGCAGCCTTCCGACGAAGCACGGCGCGAATGACGGCCTGACATGACGCTCGCAGCAGAGAAGGACTGGCGCGAAGAATTCGGCCTCGATCTGGCCGATGCGAGTCTTTTCTTCGCCGACGAGTCCGACGTCGCGCGACGGGGCGCACCCAGCTCACAAGCGCACGTACTTCGTCACGCCTTCAGGTTGCTCGAAGTCGACGGCATTCTCTGCACCGATCATGCTCCGCTCATTTACTTCAAGAAGCTCCGTCGAATCGACGTCAGCACGGTCACTCGACTTCACCGTGACTTCTGGAATCACGGCGGCGCTCCCGTTCTGGTCCTCATTACAGACGACGACGTCCATGTCTATTCGGGATTGGTGCAGCCGGCCGAGCAAGGAGATGTGACGGGCCCGATTCCGGCGCTCGTCAAAACGCTCGAACGAGCGTCATCGGCGCTTCGAGAGTTCGTGCCCGGCGTCGAGTCAGGTGCGTTCTTCCGTATCCACAGTCCCAAGTTCGATCCGGCCAACCGTGTCGATCGCGTACTGCTTGACAACCTGCAGGACACCAGGCAGACCCTCATTGAAGCGTCTGGTCGCGATCGCGATACACGCGTCCTTGACGCGCTGCTTTGCCGGCTCGTGTTTGCCTGCTATCTTTTCGACCGCAAGGTAATCGGCCCTTCGTATCTCAACGCGATCGGTGCCCCCGAAGCAGATCACCTTCGCGATGTACTCGGGCTTCAACCACGATCGCGCGCGAAACAACTGCTCTACGCACTATTCGAGAAGCTCGGTGAAGACTTCAACGGAGATCTGTTCAGCACGAATCTCGCCGCCGAAGCGAGACAGATTCCCGTCTCCCACCTGGACACGCTCAGCGAGTTCTTTCAAGCAACGCGTGTGGAGGGCGGTCAGCGATCGTTCTGGCCCTACGATTTCTCCGCGATTCCCGTGGAAGTCATCAGCGCGATCTACGAGCGGTTCCTTCAAGATTCAGATCAAGACGACGGCGCCTTCTACACGCCGCGCTTTCTGGCCGAAGCGGTGCTCGACGTTGCGCTCGCTCCCATGCAGTCACTCCTCGGCCGGCACTATCTCGATCCGGCATGCGGCTCGGGGATCTTCCTCGTCGCGCTGTTCAATCGTATGGCAGAGGAATGGAAGCGCAACAATCCAACCGCGCGCAACGATCGACGCGCAAGGGAACTACGCACCATCCTTTGTAGCAGCCTTTATGGAATCGATATCAACCCGACGGCGTGCCGCATTACAGCGTTCAGTCTTTACCTCGCGTATCTCGACCAGCTTTCACCTAGAGACATTCAAGAGCTCCAGGAGAAAGGACACAAACTGCCGCGGCTTGTCCATGACGTGGAAAGCGCTGCCGAGACCGTCGAGGGGAACATCTGGCGGGGCGATTTCTTCGACGAGAACGCGCCGTATCCTGTCGAAGCGGATCTGGTGATCGGTAACCCACCGTGGGGAAGCAGAGCCGACGCCGATACACCTGCTGCCGAATGGTGCGCCCACCCCGATCGGCAATGTCCGATTCCCGACAAACAGATCTCGGCCGCGTTCGTCTGGAAAGGAGCGCGTCACGTTCGCTCAGACGGAAGGATCTCCTTTGTCCTTCCACACGGTACCCTGTTCAATCACAGCTCAGCGGCTCTGAACTTCCAGCGTACATTTTTCCAACGCCATACCGTTGATCACATCCTGAATCTGGCCGATTACCGGTTCTTTCTTTTTGCCGAAGCCATTCATCCCGCAATTGTTATGACTTACCGGCCGAACGCACCGGCGAGCATGCAGCACGATATCGACTACTGGACTCCTAAAGCCGACTGGCTGGTCATGCGCGCGCAGGTGATCAGTATGACCCCTGAAGACCGCAGCAGGGTCACCACGGGTGAAGTACTCGCCGACTTGCAAGGAACTGATGCTCCGCAAGTCTGGAAACAGCGGTACTGGGCGACGGGGAGAGACCGACGATTGGTCGAGAGGCTGTCGCTCTACACGCGACTGCGCGACAACGTGCGACAGCCGAAAGAAAAAACGACAGACAAACGATGGCTGATCGCTGAGGGCTTTCAGCCTCCCGGAAAGTCCGACGATCCAGATACCACCGCGACGATTCATTTGCCATCCCGCCTCTTCGTGAAAGCCAGATCTCCCCGCATGGAGCTCTTCCTACTCCGCCACGATTGTGTGCAGATGGAGACCATCGAACAGCCGGTACGCGCGAAGTCAAATAAGGTGACGGAGATCTTCAAAGCGCCACATGTCCTCGTAACGAAAGGCTTCAGCGCAGCGTTCGCGGATTTCGACGTCTCCTTCCGCCATGCCGTTCGCGGCATCTGCGGTCCGAAAGAAGACAGGGAGCTGCTGGCATTTCTCGCCGCGTACCTCTCCTCATCATTGGCGAAGTACTTCGCGTTTCAGACATCATCGAACTGGGGTGTGTACAGGCCGGAAGTGCAGGTTGAAGAGCTTCTTCGTTTGCCATTTCCACTCCCGGATGAACTGCCGGACCCACCACGCGCAAAAGCGATCGTCAAGGAAGTGGCGCAGATCGTCACGCAAGCTGCCGCGGAATCCGAGAAGCTTTTCGTGGATCGCACGGAAGTGGTCGAGCAGGCGCAGCACGCCATCGAGCCGCTCATCAATGAGTACTTCGACGTGGTTGTGCAGGAAAGAGTTGTGATCGACGACACGATGACCACCGTCATCCCAAGCGTGCAGCCTCGCCTGGATCAGATCGTACCCACGCTCCAGCCGAGCGACGAACAGCAACGCAGCCAGTACTTGACGCAGATCAGCCAAACACTGAACAGGTGGTCCCGGCGCGGCCCATACGAGGTTCAAGGCTTCACCATGGCCTCTTCGGACCTCGGGATCGGAATCGCCGTTTTTGAAAAGGTGCTGCGTGGAACGCCGAAGCCCGCGGCTCCACCCGAGGCGCCGGATCTTCTCGCCGCATTCGACAGACTACGCAAGGCGGCAGCGCAGAATCTCAACACCTTCGAGCTGATTCGCGGCGCAAAGGTCTTCGACGACGATCGCCTCTACGTAGTGAAGCCGATCAGCCGTCGTTTCTGGACGCAAACCGCCGCGCTGAACGACGCCGACGAGATCGCCGGCACGATCCTGATGCACAGCGCGCAGAGGCCCGCGTGACCGTCATCGGCTCGCCGAACCAGTGGGTCGACCTTATCGACTCTCTGGTTCCCGACATCCTGGCGGCCGTGATCAGCAGTTGGGAGGAGATGCCCGCTCCCGCTCTCAATGCGCTGGAAGATCACATTACGCTCGAGCTTCTTCGTGTTCTGAGGCGTCACCGCGCCGCGCGCGATCTCCCTCTGACGATCCACTTGCAGCCCGTCGAGATCGATCCCGCGGAAGGGCAGGACATCGGCCGGATGGACATTGCATTCTTTCCGTTAGTGAACCGTGAAGATATCTACTTCTGCTTGGAAGCGAAGCGGTTGAACGTTTTGAGAGACGGGAAGGTCCGCCCATACGCGGCCGAGTATGTCCACCTGGGCATGATGCGCTTCATCACAGGCCAGTACGCGAAGCTCGCTCGGAACGGCGGAATGATCGGCTATGTTGTGGATGGCCGGGTCTCACATGCGATCAAGAACGTGGAGCAGAACATTCGCACGCGGCACGTCGAGCTCGGAATGACCGCACCAGGCGGGCTACGCTCGCCATCAATTCTCACGGGCGATGATCGAACCCGCGAAACCCACCACACCCGGCAGCACGATCCCTCGCCGTTCATCATTCACCATCTGTTCATGACGAAAGCCGTTTCCGCGAACTAGCTTTTCAGCCCCCGCGCTTAAACGCTCGACAGATTCAAGGCGGTGACGACCCGCAGCCGTGCGTGCTTCTCAGAGTTCGCTTCCTCTTTCGTCCGGAAGATCTCCGTGCCGAGCTGATAGGGACGGCGGCTCACGTCGCCATGTGTTCAGCCCACGCCCTCGGCCTCCGCGTCGTCGCCGAAGGGGTCGAAGAACCGGAACAAGCCGGCTTCCTCACCGCCGCCGGCTGCGACGAAGCCCAGGGCTACTGGTTCGGCCGCCCCATGTCGGCCAGCGCGATCGCGTCGCATTTGCGCGCGCTGCTCGCGGCCGGTGCGTGATTTAGATGTGGTGGCGATCGAGCCACCGCTTTCCTATCCGGCACACGCTGCGCGTACCAGGAGCGGTGGCTCCCCCGCCACCGCACTCCTGAAACGCCCCCGCGACATGCGTGTTTCGCAAGGACACACTGGTGTTTCGCCGGGACACAGCTCTGTCCCGGTGGGACACGGCGATGTCCCGACGGGACACTGTGATGTTTCCGTGAAACACGACGATGTCCCACCGGGACACGACGATGTCCCACCGGGACACGACGATGTCCCACCGGGACACGACGATGTCCCACCGGGACACGACGATGTCCCACCGGGACACG
>Ga0190272_10000052_pt1 | contig 88584 bp, 83 predicted proteins | sample Popmic504T_FD_133746 | JGI IMG/M metagenome (GOLD analysis project Ga0190272, IMG submission 133746) | Populus adjacent soil microbial communities from riparian zone of Shoshone River, Wyoming, USA - 504 T | ecosystem: Environmental > Terrestrial > Soil > Riparian zone | place: USA: Wyoming... | reverse complement strand
CGGCGGCGTCGAGCAGACCCTCGGTCTCGATCCAGCGGTTCAGCATCGAGTAGGACGGCTGGTGGATCAGCAGGGGGGTCCCGAGGTCACGCAGAATCGCCGCTGCCTGCCGCGTCCGCTCAGCGTCGTAGGAGGAGAGGCCGACGTAGAGCGCCTTGCCCTGGCGCACGGCCGTGTCGAGGGCGCCCATCGTCTCCTCCAGCGGCATCGATCCGTCCAGCCGGTGGGAGTAGAAGATGTCGACGTAGTCGAGGCCCATCCGCTGCAGCGACTGGTCGAGCGAGGCGAGCACGTACTTGCGCGAGCCGCCGCCCTGGCCGTAGGGACCGGGCCACATGTCCCAGCCCGCCTTGGTCGAGATCACCAGCTCGTCGCGGTAGGGGCGGAAGTCCTCCTTCACCAGGCGGCCGAAGTTGATCTCGGCCGAGCCGTAGGGGGGTCCATAATTGTTGGCCAGGTCGTGGTAGGTGATGCCGAGGTCGAAGGCGCGCCGCGCGATCGCGCGCTGGACCTCGAAGGGGCGGTCGTCGCCGAAGTTGTGCCAGTAGCCCAGCGACAGCACGGGGAGGTCGAGGCCCGAACGACCCGTCCGCCGGTACTGCATCTTGCCTTCATAGCGATCGGGAGACGCCGTGTAGGTCATCGATTCCACCTCCGTTTCTCCGATCCTACGGTGCTTGACCCGTCAGGTCAGCCTGCGAGATGATGAAGTCGTCGAGTGAATGCCAACGGTGACAAGCAGAAGGTTCGCGTAGGTTTGCTCGGTGTTGGCCTGATGGGATCGGCGATGGGCCATCGACTCCTCGATCAGGGCATCGAGGTCGTCGCCTGGGACCGCACCCCCGAGCAGGTCACTGCTGTCGAGGAGCGTGGCGCCAAGCGGGGGGATGAGCCGGCTGAGGTCGTGCGCGGCGCCGAGGTCGTAATCACGATGCTGCCGACGGCGCCGATCGTTCTCGACGTCGTCGAGCCGTTGCTCGAGGACTGGGCGGAGGAGACGATCTGGTTGCAGATGAGCAGTGTCGGGGCGAGCGAGGCCGATCAGCTCGTCGAGGTCGCGCGAGCACACGACGTGACGCTTGTCGACGCGCCCGTCTCCGGCAGCACCCACCCGGCGGAGGAGGGTGAACTGACCATTCTCGCCTCCGGGCCTGACTCGGGGCGCGCGCCGGTTGAGCCGGTCTTCGAAGCGCTGGGCTCGCGGGTCCTCTGGGTCGGGGAGGCCGGTATGGGCTCGCGACTGAAGATGGCCGCCAACCACTGGATGATCGCCATGACCGCGGCTCTCGCAGAGGCGATGCACCTCTGCGAGGCGATGGGGTTGGACCAGCAGCAGTTCATCGAGCTGCTCGACGGCGGTCCGCTGGGCTCGGCCTATGGCCTTCTGAAGCTGAGCGAGATGCGTGCCCACGACTATCCGGTCGGCTTCCCCGTGCGCCTTGCCCTCAAGGACCTGGAGCTGGTGCGGGAGGTCGAGCAGAGCTCGGGAGCTCCGATGCCACTCCTGGATGCGACCTATGAGCACTTCCTGGCGGCAAACGAGGACCACGCCGAGGAGGATCTGGCGGCGGTGTACGAGGTTGACCGGTCAGGCTAGGGCGCGTGTTGGAAATCGCCATGTGTGCGGCGCTCAAGCGCGAGTGACAGCCCGTCGCAATGGCTGGTCCGGCTGAGCCACTGCACCGGGCGGGCTTCCGCCTGCTCTGGCTGGGCAGCGTCTCGGCCAATACCGGCACCTGGATGCAGAACGTCGGTGCCGCCTGGCTGATGACGGAACTGACCAGCTCGTCGCTGCTGGTCGCCCTGGTCCAGTCGGCCACCACCCTGCCGACCTTTCTGGTCGCGCTGCCCGCGGGCGTGGTCGCCGACATCGTCGATCGCCGCCGACTGCTGATCGCAATCCAGATCTGGGTGGTGGCGGTCGCCGCCGCCCTGGCGGTGTTGACCGCGGCGGGGTTGGTCGGCCCCGCGGTGCTGCTCGGCTTCACCTTCCTGATCGGCATGGGTCTGGCGAGCTATCTACCGACCTGGCAGTCGAGCGTCCCGGAGCTCGTGCCGGCCAAGGAGCTGCCGGCGGCGATGGCGCTGGGCGGGATTGCGATCAACGCCGCCCGCGCCGTCGGCCCCGCGATCGGCGGCCTGATCATCGCCCTGCAAGGACCCGAGGCAGTCTTTGCCCTGAACGCCGTGATGTGGGGGCTGGCACTGGTAGCCATCGCCCGCTGGCGCCGCCGGCCCGCCCCGCGGACCTCGCCGCCGGAGCAGGTGCTGCCGGCCGCCGCCGCCGCGCTCCGCTACGCGCGCCATTCGGCTGACCTGCGGGCGGTGATGGCGCGCGCGGCCGTGTTCGTCGCCTTCTCGGGGGCGGTCTGGGCGCTGCTTCCCCAGGTCGCTCGTCAGGAGCTCGGACTGGGCGCGGGAGGCTACGGGGCGCTGTTCGCCTGCATGGGTGCCGGAGCGGTGGCGGCCGGCTTCGGCATCGCCTGGGCTCGCGCCCGGCTCTCCTCCGATCGGCTGCTGGTCATCGCCGCCCTCGGCTACGCCGTCGCCACGTTCGTCCTCGCCCAGGTCGACAGCGCGGTGATCGTCGGCCTCGGGCTTGCTCTAGGTGGTGCTGCCTGGACCACCCAGATGGCCATGACCAACACCGCCGCCCAACGCGCGGTGCCCGAATGGGTGCGTGGCCGGGGCACCGCCCTCTACACCTTGGTCTTCCAGGGCGGCCTGGCGATCTCCGCCGCACTCTGGGGAGGGGTCGCCCTCGGTCTCGGCCTCTCCGCCACGCTGACCATCGCCGCCGTCGGGCTCGCCCTGGTGCCGCTGGCGGGACTGCGCTGGCCGCTTGCTCCGGTGGAAGCGGCCGACCGCGGCCCCGCCGACCTCTGGCCGCAGCCCCGCGTCAGCGGCCCGATCCCGTCCGGGCCGGTGCGGGTCTCACTCGTCTACCGGGTGCTCCCCGCCGATGCGCCGGCCTTCATCGCGCGGATGGAGGAGCTGCGCCAAATCCGCCTCCGTGACGGGGCAGTGGATTGGGTGCTGGAGCGCGATCTCGCCGATCCCGACCGGTTCGTCGAGAGCTTCCACGTCCGCTCCTGGCAGGAGCATTTGCGCCAGCACGAACGGCTCACCCAGGCGGACCTATCCCTGGAGCGCGAGGTCCGGGAGCTCGGGGCGGGCGGCGGACAGCCGCCCGTCACGCACCTGGTCGAAGTCGAGGGACGCCACCTATAAGGCCTGGCCTATACGTGCCCGCTCGGCAGGTGCCAGCGGCGCGGCTCGATCAGCGCCTCGGCCGACCTTGGTCCCCACGAGCCCGGCTCGTAAGGCTCGATGGCGGGTGGGTCGCGAAGGACGGGCTCTGACACCTCCCAGAGGCGCTCGATCGCTTCTGAGGTCGTGAAGAAGGTGCGGTGGCCGACCATGACGTCGTGGATCAGCCGCTCATATGCATCCAGCGCCTGCTCCGGTCCGCCGAAGCTGTCGCCGTAGCTGAAGCGCATGTGCGCCTGCCCCAGCCGCAGGGTCGGCCCCGGCACCTTGGCGAGGAAACTGGCCGAGATGCTGCCGGGGTCGCCCAGCTCGAAGGTCAGATGGTCGCACCCGAACGAGTCCGCGAATTGGCTGGTGTCGATCGGGAACATCCGCCGCGGTGGTTCGCTGAAGGCGACGGTGAGCAGGTGATGGGACTCGGCGAGTCGCTTGCCTGACCGCAGGTAGAAGGGAACGCCGGCCCAGCGCCAGTTGTCGATGAAGGCTCTCAGCGCGACGAAGGTCTCGGTGTCGGAGGTCGGCGCAACACCCTCCTCCTCGCGGTAGCCGGCGTACTGGCCACGGACCACCTCGCCTGGGTTCAATGGCAGCATCGCGTCGAAGACCTTCTGCCGCTCCACGGTCAGCGCCTTGGGCCCCAGTGAGGTCGGCGGCTCCATCGCGACGAAGCCGAGCAGCTGGAAGAGGTGGGTGACGATCATGTCCCGGAAGGCGCCGGTCTGCTCGTAGAAGCGCGCCCGCATGCCGATCGAGAGCGTCTCGGGAACGTCGATCTGCACGTGGCTGATGTGGTTGCGATTCCAGACAGGCTCGAACATGCCGTTTGCGAACCGCACGGCGAGGAGGTTCTGGACCGCCTCCCGACCGAGGTAGTGGTCAATGCGAAAGATCTGCTCCTCCTCGAAGACCGAGTGAAGGAGCGTGTCCAGCTGCCGGGCCGAGGCGAGGTCGGTACCGAATGGCTTCTCGAGGATGATCCGGGACCGCGTGGTCAGCCCCAGCGTTCCCAAGGCCTTGATGACTTCGGCGTGGGCGCTCGGCGGCAAGGACAGGTAGTGGAGCAGCCGGGGGTCTCCGCCGAGCTCTTGCTTGGTCCGTGACACCTCCTCGGCCAAGGCATCGAGGCCCCCGCCGACCGCTGTGAACCTGAGCGAGGCGGCGAATCGCTCCCAAGAATCCGCTGACACCTGGCCGCGGCCACACTCGTTCACGGCCTCGCGCGCGAGGGCCTCGAACTCGCCGTCGTCCAGCTCGCTCCGCGCGGCGCCGATGATGATGAAGCGCTTGGGCATGAGGCCCGCCTCGGCGAGGTGAAACATGCCCGGAAGGAGCTTCCGCCTTGCCAGGTCGCCCGTCGCCCCGAAGAGGACGATCACGTGATCGTCGGGAACCGTAGGTACTGGGACGACGGCTGGCGCCTCTTCCAGCACGACGCTCATGCCTTCAGCGTGACATACACCTCTGGGACGGGAAGACTCAGCGTCAAGCTAGCCAAATCCGGGTCTCACAGTTCTGTGTTCGATCCACAAACTTCGGACCTCGGCTTGGGGACTTTCGGCGTACATTCCAAACCATGTGCATGCAGTGCATGGCGACCGCGATGACCGCCGGAGCCGCAGCTACCGGCGGGCGGGTCTGGCTGGCAGCTCACTCTCCGAGCTGGATGACCCCGCGCCGGTTGAAGGCTGCGACCGCGGCGATCCTCACGGTCGGCGTTCTCGCCGCCGGGCTGCAGGTCTAGTTCGCGCAGCTCTCGCAGAGCCCACGCAGGACGACGTCGTGCTCGGCGATCTCGAAGGGAACCTGGCCTGAGACCTGCTCGATCGCCCGCTCCAGGTCGCGATCCTCGAAGGGCTCCATCCGCCCGCAGCGACGGCAGATCGCGTGATGGTGGTGGTGCCCGTTGGGATTGACCCGCTCATAGCTGGCGATTCCACGGGCGGCCTCGAAGCGCTGCACGAGCCGCAGTTCCTCCAGCAGCTCAAGCGCGCGGTAGACGCTGGCCCGGCCGACCGAGAGCTTTCGGCGTCGCAGCTCGTCCTCCAGCTCCAGGGCGGTGACCGCGCAATCGTGGCGGGCAAGCGCTTCGACCACGGCGGTTCGGGCGCCGCCGCGCCGGTATCCCGCCGCGCCAAGCGCCTCCAGCGCGTGCTGCCTCCAGGCGGTGTCCTTCGCAATCGCCATCAGCCGATCGTAGCCTCGGCGGGGGCTCGCTTTTCGTAGCACGCAGAGGCCAGCCGGCCAAGCGGCAGCGTGAGCAGATAGCAGGCGACGATCGCCAGGGCAACCGAGGCGCCGCCAGCCGTCCCGGCGTAGTAGGAGAGATAGAGGCCGCCGATGCCGGCGAGCACGGCAATCGCGACGGCGAGAGCGATCATCGGCACGATCCGCTCGGTGAGCTGGCGGGCGGCCGCCGCTGGGCCGACGAAGACGGCGACCACCAGCAGGTTGCCGAGTCCCTGCACGGCGACGACGATCGCCACCGCGAGCAGGACGAGCAGGGCGGCTTCGGTGATCCCCGGCGAGGTGCCCAGCGAGCGCGCAGCGCCACGGTCGAAGCCTCCCACCAAAAGCCGACTGTGCAGCGCCAGCAGGCCGCCGCCGACCACTGCGGCCAAGATGCCCGCCGTCGCTAGGTCGGTGTCGCTGGGACCGAGGATGTCGCCGAAGAGGATCTCCTGAAGGCCGGGAGGGGAGTCGGGCGAGAGCGCCAGCAGGACGCCGAGGCCGAACAGGGTGGTGACTACCACGCCTATCGCCACCTCGCGGCTGACTCCCGGTATCCGCGAGGCGGCGGCGATCGCCAATGCGGCGACGACGATGCCCGGGATGCCGCCGACGATCAGCGGCAGGCCAGTGAGGGCGGCGAGGACCAGGCCGGGGAAGATCGAGTGGGCGAGCGACTCGGCAGCGTAGGAGAGCCGGTAGAGGACGACCCAGCAGCCGAGCGCCCCCCCGGCGAGCCCGATCAAGGTCACCTCTACCATCGCGCGGCGCATGAACTCGTCTTGCAGGGGCTCGAACATCTCAGTGGTGGTGGGGGGGCAGGATCGCGCGGGCATCGGTGCCGGGCAGCTCGACGATCGCGCCGCCGTAGGTCTCTTCGAGGACGGCCAGGTCGAGCACTTCCTCCGGCGGGCCAACCGCGACCTGGCCCCGGTTGAGACAGAGCACGCTGTCCCAGCGCCGCGCCTGCTCGAGGTCGTGGGTGGCGATCATCACTCCGCGCCCCTCGGCAGCCAGGGCCTCGACCAGCGCTTCCAGTCCTTCGGAGCTGGGACGGTCGAGACCCGAAAAGGGCTCGTCCAAGAGCAGGATCCGTGCGTCCTGAACGAGGCTGCGCGCGATCAGGACGCGCTGGCGCTGACCGCCGGAGAGCTTGCCGAAGGTCTCCTCGGCGAGATCGCCGAGGCCGACCTTTCGCAGGGCCTCCATCGCCACCTCGCGCTCGCGCCGCCCCGGCCGTCGCCACCAGGGAAGCCTGGAGAGTGCTCCCATCGCCGCCACGTCGAGCGCGGAGACGGGATAGTCGAGCTGGGAGCGCTCGGTCTGCGGCACGGTGGCGCAGCGGGCTTGCACGCGCAGCTCCCCCACCATCGGGCGCAGCTCGCCGAGCAGCGCCCGCAACAGGGTCGTCTTGCCGCCGCCGTTGGGACCGAGCAGCGCCATCCGCTCGCCCGGCGCCAGCGAGAAGGCGACGCCGGAGATCACCGGCTCGCCGTTGTAGCCGACGGCGAGGCCGCCCGCCTCGATCAGGGGTTCAGCTCGCATCCGCGACTTCCGCCCGTGAACCCGCGGACCACGGCGGCGGCGTTTGCCTCCTCCATCCGCAGGTAGGTGTCGCCGTCTGAGCCCTCCGGTCCAAGCGTGTCACCGTAGAGCGTGTAATCGGCCGTGGCTCCGGTCTGGTCGGCGATCGCTTCGACCACGTCGGCACCGAGCGAGCTCTCGGGGAAGACCGCCTTTACGTTCTCGGCCTCGATCGTCTTCGCCAGTTCGCTCAGGTCCTTGGCCGACGCCTGGGCCTGCGTCGTCTGCGAGGGGATCACCGCGCCGACGACCTCGATCCCGTAGCGGTTGGCGAAGTAGCCGAAGGCGTCGTGGTCGGTGACGAGCTTGCGCTGTGGGGCGGGAACGGAGTCGACGCACTTGGCGATGCCGGCATCGAGCGCTTTCAGCTCAGCCACGTAGGCATCGGCGTTGCGGATGAACTCGGCTTTGCGGGAGGGGTCGGCGACCACGAGCACGTTCTCGATTCCCGGCACCGCGGCCTCGACGTTGCGGGGGTCGTGCCACCAGTGGGGGTCCAGCTCCGATTCGTCCTCGTGCTCATGCTCGTGCCCCACCTCGCCGGAGTGCTCGTCCTCATGCTCGTGTCCCTCGCCTGCCAGGCGAATCGGACCCATCGCGCCGAGGTTGACGATCTGGGCGTCGCCACCGCTGTCGGAGACCAGCTCTTCGGCCCAATCGTCGAGGCCGCGGCCGCTGACGAAGACCAGCTCCGCGTCCGCCACGGCTTCGACGTCGGAGGGCCGCGGCTCGTAGTCGTGCGGGTCGCTGTTGGGCTGGAGGATCTGCTGGACCTCGACCGCTTCGCCGCCGACCTCGCGCACGAAGTCGGCGACCTGGGTCGTCGTTGCGACCACCTTCACTTGCCCGCCCTCACTGCTGGACTCGCTGCCGCATCCGGCCGCGAGCAAGGCCAGCATCCCCAGCACCGCGGCGATCGCTGCGACGCGCGGAACGCGAGCCAAGGCGCGGGCGACGGCCACCACGGCGAAGGTAGCGCCGGCGATACAGGCGATCGTCGCCCCCGGCGGCGCGTTGGTCTTGACCGAGAGCCAGAGCCCGACCGTTCCCTCCAGCGCCACAAGCACAATGCTGAGCAGCTGCCACTTCAGCAGTCGATCGGTGAGGAGCCGCGCGGTGATCGCGGGCACGACGAAGAGGGCGGCGACGAGCAGCGCCCCGACCACGGTCAGGGCCGCGACCATCGCCAGTGCGACGAGGCCGAGCAGCACGGCGTCAAAGAGCCGGGAGCTCGGGGCAGTCGAGTCGGGGAGTGTGGGATCGAAGCCGGCGCGAAGCCAGTGCTGGCCGATGAAGATGCTGGCGAGGAGGGTCGCAGCGGCTGCGCCCGCGGCGAGCAGGAGATCGCCACTGTCGACCAGCAGCAGGCTGCCGAAGAGCAGCGTCTCGATGTTCGAGCCGGAGCCGAACACATCGCTGGCGAGGATCACGCCCGATGCGAGGCAGCCGACGAGGACCAGCGCGACCACGGCGTCCTGACCGGTACGCCGGCCACGGAGTGCCGTCGCGCCCGCGGCGAAGGCGATAGCGGCGCCGAAGGCACCGAGGGGAGCGGCGAAGCCGAGCCCGTCGGCGAGCACCAGGCCTGGAAAGGTGGCCGTGCCGACCGCGTGAGAGAAGAAGGCGAGTCCACGCAGCACGATCCAGGTGCCGAGCAGCCCCGCCGGGACGGCGAGGATCAGCACCTCGATCAGCCCGCGCTGGACGAAGGGAAGCTGGAAGGGCTCGAGCAAGGGAGTCGGTCCTTTCGGGGGTTGGCCGCAGGGAGGTGCTCGACAACGTCCAAGAGAGTAATGAGAATGAATCTAGTTTGCATTCAGCTTCGGACATCGGGCAGGAACGTGGCCGGAAGGGGTCGAGCGCGGGGCGGTGAATCCCACCCCGATGTCGATCGACCGCCGTGTCCCAGCATGAGGTCCGCACTCAGCGCCCGCGGCGTATACATCGGGATCGTCGTCTTGATCGCGCTGGCGACGATCGGCGGCATGGTCGCGCTCTGGCCGCAGGGAGAGACGCCGACGCTCAAATTCATCGAGGGCACGCCGCTCAACGAGACCTACTCGGGCGAGATCTTCTCGACGACCACCTATGAGTGCCAGCTGTATGCGACGGCGAAATGCCAGAAGGTCAAGCTGGAGTTGACCAGTGGTCCAGACAACGGCAGCACCGAAGAACTCCAGGTCAACACTGGCGGCGGGCTGCCGGAATTCGCGGTCGGCGACGAGGTGCGGCTGGTCAAGAACGAGATTCCTCCCGGCGCGAACATAACGGGGGCCGTTTCCGACTACACGATCATCGACTTCGAGCGCAAGCCGCCGCTGCTCTGGCTGACCGTCGCCTTCGCGGCGCTGGTGATCCTCTTCGGACGACTGCGCGGTGCCCTCTCGTTGATCGGGCTGGCGATCAGCTTGCTCATCGTCCTGGTCTTCGTCGTGCCGGCGATCCTGCGCGACTCCCCACCGCTGGCGGTGGCGCTGATAGGAGCGATGGCCGTGATGCTGACGACGATCCCGCTCGCGCACGGTCTCGGGCCGAAGAGCCTGGCCGCGATGGCGGGGACCGCGGTCAGCCTCGGGCTGATCGTCGGGTTGGCGATCGTCTTCTCCGATCTGTCGCACCTGACGGGCGTCTCCTCGGAGGAGGCGGCGACCCTGGCGGCCAACAACGGCGGGATCAACTTCCAGAGCTTGCTGATCGCGGGCATGGTGATCGGCTCGCTCGGCGTGCTCGACGACGTCACGGTCAGCCAGGCCTCGACCGTGCTGGCCCTGCGCGGGGCGAACCCGCAGCAGCGCTTCGGCGAGCTGTTCCGGCGTGCGATCGACGTCGGGCGGGATCACGTCAGCGCCACCGTCAACACGCTGGTGCTCGCCTATGTGGGCACCTCGCTGACGACGCTGCTCGTCTTCGGCTCGGGTCAGGTTGGCTTCATCGACGCCGTCAATCTCGAGGTGATCGCCAGCGTCATCGTGGCCACGCTGGTCGGCTCGATCGGGTTGATTTGCGCGGTGCCGATCACGACGGCGCTCGCGGCCCTTCTTGCCGAGGGCATTCCCGCCGAAGAGCTTGCGGCAGACCCACACATAAGTCACGCCCACTAGTAGCCGCGTCGCCAGCCCGTCCCGTCATTTACTTGAACCACCCCGGCGGGACAGTGTCGTTTTGGAATGGGTGGCGACTGGGTTCTTTGTGGATTCTCGTCGCCGTCGCAGCGCTTCACGTGGTCGAGGAGCACGGGCTTGCCTGGCGGGGGCGGTGGTGGGAGTGGGCGCTATGGCGCCTCCCTCAGGTCGTCGAATCCGTGGCGCCGATACCGGTGCTGGCCGAGGCCGACAAGCTTTGGAGCAGGCGCAAAGCGATGGTTAGCGGGATTGGGCTTGTCTAACGAAAATTACCTTCGTTTGGGCGTCGCCGGTCCCGTGTAGTGTCGGTCTTTCTGGCGGGCAAGAGAGTTGCGAGCGGAGAGGGGACTTCGATGAGTTGCATTGCAAGGACACGACCATCCCCAGCGATGGTCGTCGCACTGATTGCGTTGTTCGTGTCCTGAGCGGCGTCGCCTGGGCGGCAGTGACATTGCCGTCGCCGAACAGCATTACCTCGAAGTACCTCAAGAACGGCAAGGCGGTCAAGAACCAGGATGTCGTCAACGACACTTTGCGTGGCGACAAGATCCAGGAGTCGACACTCGGTCAGGTGCCGTCGGCGATCACGGCCAACAGCGCCGGGACCACAGCGACCTCCAGCAACGCGAAGAACGCGGAGCTGCTCGACCGCCTCAACTCGACCGACTTTCTCCGCGCCAAAGCGACAGCGGAGAATGCGGACCTGCTCGACGGGCTCGACTCGGCGGCCTTCCTCTCCAGTGCGATAAACGTCCGGGAATCCCCGCTCGGGGAAGTGGCCAACAACGCAATCTCCGGCGCCACGGCCGAATGCAAACCGGGCGAGAAGGTGATCGCCGGGGGCGGAGCGTGGAACACGGCGCCGGGGCCCAACACCATGGTGACGCTGGAGAGCAGCCCCGCCGGCCCCAGTGGCTGGACCGTGACGATGGGGAATACCAGCGGATCGCCGAAGACATTCCGCGTCCTGGCAATCTGCGTCGCGGGAAATTAATCGTCACCGAGTTCGTCACCCTTGACGGGTGATAGAGGATCGCCACGCAGGTCCTCGCGCATGTCGAGGCGCTGCCCGAGCATCGCCTGCGAGACGACCTGGCCGCGTCGCAGTGCTGGGCCTGCTGCCGGCACGATCAGCACTACCCCGCTGCGCTTCGGGCCGCGCCCCACGGGCCCGTGGGCGTTGATCGGGCGCGGAGATCCCGCGCTGCTGGCTCGACTGAGCGGCAGTCCGGCCGTTGCCGTGGTGGGAGCGCGGCGGCAACCAGCTATGGCCGCGAGGTGGCCTGCGAGCTCCGCGATGGCCCGGCGCAGTGAAAGATCAGCGCCTCCGAAGCGGCTCAGCTAGGCGTCGGTATCGAGCCAGCCGTACACGGCGGGTCGCGATACATCAGCGAGGACCGCAACGTCCTTCCGGGTTCCCAGTCCTGCCCTCGCTGGGGCAAGAGATGGGGCAAGAAGCCCCACAGGTCCCAGCCGATCCCAGCCGATCCCGATCTCGCGAAAACCGCTTTAGAGCACGCTCCACGTAGTTCAGCGGGTCCACGGCCTCGGTCTACGAAACCGAAGGTCACAGGTTCGAATCCTGTCGGGCGCGTTCGGGGCTATCCCTTCACAGCGTGCTAGCGAGGTGGCAATATCGAGCCATGGAGTACGCCGTCTACGTTGCGGTGCCTTGGGGGGAGGACGGTGACCTGATCGCCCGCGCGGCATCCACCGTGGTCTCCTCGGAGATCGACTTCTCGGTTCGGGAAAAGAGCGATCCGAGCGAGTCGGCTGTCGAGCTCTGCTTCCGCATCCGTGGTCCCGAGAATCCCGATGAGGCCCTCTCCATAGGGCTGGAGATCTATCGGCTGGGACGCGAGGTGGCCGGTATGCCACCAGATCCGGAGCCCCGGGCATCGCTCTCCGCACAGCTAGATGAGAGCTTGGAGTAGCGTCAGCCCTGAGGGTCGAATGAGCCTAGCCGGTCGGTATGGCGATCAAGCTGCTGAAGTTGGCTGATCCGTTGGCCGTTAGCACATCGCACTCGACGCTGAGCTGGGACGGGGAAATCGTCACGGTCACCGCTTGCAGTGACACCGGGATCGCGGCAAGCGCGGGCAGCGTCTTCATGGCGACTTTGTCGATGCTGGCAGTGCCTGCTTTCAGCACACAATCAATAGTGTCGCCAGCCCCCGTGTGGGACAGCTGCGTCTTCGCCAAGACAACGTAGTTGCCAGCAGGGACCGCTAGGCTGACCACGGTGGTCGGCGGGCTGGCGGTCGGGAGTTCCGTTGGGCCGGCCGTGGCCGATAGGGGCGTGATGGTTCCATCGATGCCATTGGTGCCGTTAGTCCCATCAATGCCATTGGTCCCGTCGATGCCGTTGGCGCCGTTAGGCCCGTTAGGGCCGTTGGCACCGTTGGTCCCGTTGGCACCAGGGACTCCGGGGGTTCCGTTCGAGCCAGCGTCGCCCTCCGCGCCCGCGACACCCTCGGCTACCTGAAGCAACGCTCGCGTTCTCGTGCTCAGGTCCTTGGGCTCGACCCCGCCATTCTTAATCGTCTTACTCATCACAGCACCTGGCGCGATGTCCCCGGCGCGAATCAGGCTATTCGCTGCGATTGCCGATCCACCGAGGGCGATGAACAGGGCGACACCCGCGACGACGATTGAAGGGGTCGGCCACCGTTGCCGCTCTTGATCTCCGGAATTTCTGATTGCAAGCTTCTTCATGGGCTCTGCTCCTTTAGCGGGGGCCGGGCGGGATAAATGGCAGTACCAGGTCAAGGGCGGTCAGCCGGAACATGCCTGCCACGTTTCCTCTCCCAGGTGTTACCTGCAGGCGGTTGCTATCGCTCACTGAGCGCTGCCAGGCCGCGACGAGGGCGCTAAGCCCTGCCGCGTCAATGAACGTCAACTCTTCGAGGTCAAGCAGGATCCGGATTGCATGGGTAGCCTCGGCCTCTTGCAGGGCACGTTCCAGACGGGGGCACTCGCATAGATCGAGCTCACCCTGGACGCGTATGACATAGGCGTCGCCCTCCCTTGCAGCGTCGATCGCAAAAGGGGGCAGTGGAAATGCAGTCTGTCCGCTAGATCCAACTGGGGAGCCCTGGATCGTATGAATACGTGACCTCTCTTCGGTTGCGCGCGGAACGCACCGCACGCTTGTTGCCACTTCTTTGTGGCCCCCTAGGTCTGGCAGGGGAGAGACCTAGGGGGCCGGAGGTGACTCATTGGATCAGCGAGCGTGGGAGTGATGAAGCTGCCTAATCGCCGCTGGGCACCAGTATCCGGGCTGTTGCTGAGGGGCGCAATCCCCCAGACACGTGAAGCACTGTGAATATCCCCCAAGGGGGTTAACTGGGATCTGGGCGATGCCTTGCATCGTCAAAGACTTGTCCCTTATCGTTCGAAATCAAGCAGGTAATCAGCGAATTTAAGCCTAAAGTCAAGGGAGCGCGTGTGGCTTCCCCCGAACTACCCAACAACGGAGAGAGCGCGCAGGTCTTTGCAGGCGGTAAGTCTGGTCCGCAGGCAGCGGTGCGCCTGCGGACGGCGTTTGAGCGGTCACGGCATCCAATGCTGATTGCCGACGACCAGAGACGCTGGGTTACTGGCAATACCGCTGCATGTGACCTGCTGGGGATCCCCCGGGAGGAGATCCCCTGGCGCACGATGGACGATTTCACGCCTCAGAGCGAGCGCAAGAGGCTCGAGGAGCAGTGGCGGGCATTCTTGGCCAGTGGTGCGGCGGAGGGCTGGTACCAGCTGTACGTTCCGGACCGGGGACCGATTCCCGTCGAGTTCAGTGCGACAGCAAACGTACTGCCCGCACGCCACCTCTCTGTCTTCATCCCGTCCGACGACGTCTCCACCGAGCATGCGAAGAGTGCCCTGGCTCGCGAAGCGGCATGGGCACCGGTTGTGGCAGAGGGGAGCGGTCGGCTGCAACTCACCGAGCGCGAGCGGGAGGTTATGACGCTGGTCGCCTCGGGGCTTCAAAGCGGTGACATTGCGGAGCACCTATTTCTTTCCCCGGAGACGGTCAAGTCTCACGTTCACAACGCGCTGGGAAAGCTCGGAGCGCACACCCGAGCACATGCCGTAGCGATCGCGCTGGTTACGGGGCAAATCACTTGGGAGGCATAGCGTCGCCACGCGATTAAGCGCGCGCAACCTCTCATGACACCTTTTGTCTAGCCCTTCGGGGGGATATCCGCAACACTTCGTACGTCCGGGGGATTGTGCTGCGCAGACAGTACATCGATAGTGACCCGAGATGAGGTGCATATCGAAGATCGGCATTGTTCCGCTGGCGTTGATGGTGACCCTGGCTTTTGCTGGCAGCTCGCAGGCGGCAACGTCGGTTGGCCTTGGAACGGCGAATAGCTTTGCGGTGCTGGCAGGCGCCGGCGTAACGAACACCGGGCCCAGTGTGATCAACGGGGACCTGGGCACCTCTCCAACTCCTGCCGTGGTCGGCTTTGGCGGGGCACCCAACGGGACGGTCAACGGGGCAATCCACCAGGCCGACGCTCTCGCCGCCCAGGCTCAGGCCGATCTGACCACCGCCTACAACAACGCGGCTGGGCAGGGTCCGCCCAACACCTTGGCCACCGAGCTTGGTGGCCAGACCCTGACGCCCGGCGTCTACAACTCCCAGGCAGGAACGTTTGGCATCACGGGAACGCTGACCCTGAATGCCCAGGGCAATCCGGATGCCGTCTTCATCTTCCAGATGGCCAGTACGCTGACCACCGCGTCAGCCTCTCGTGTCTCACTGATAAACGGCGCCCAGCCATGCCACGTCTTCTGGCAGGTTGGTTCATCTGCAGCTCTCGGCACGGACTCCGCATTCACCGGGAACATCCTGGCACTGGCATCGATCTCTCTGAATAGTGGTGTCACCGTGGATGGCAGGCTGCTTGCTCGAAACGCCTCGGTCACGCTGATCAACGACACCATCACGCGAGCCGACTGTGGAACTGGCGGAACGGGTGGTGGGGGAGAAGGTGGCGGTAAAAAAGGCGGCAAAAAAGGCAGCGGCAAAAAAGGCAGCGGTAAAGGCGATGGCACTGGCAACACTGGCAAAGGCGGGTCGAACGTGCGGATCACCGGCGTTCCCAGCGTCCCAGGGCGCACGGGCGGCCCCGGTCGCGGCGCACCCTGCACCGACGATGGATTCAGGGCCAGGTTCAGGATCCAGAGCGAGGTGCCGATGCGCAGCGTCAGGGTCTTCCTCGATGGCAAGCTGATCAAGCAGAGCACCAGTAGACGGTTCTCGGTTTGGGTCCGCGTCGTGGGCTTGCGTGCCGGGTCCAGGACGATCCGAGTGGTGGCGGTCGATCGCAATGGCCGCCGCGATGTCGCGAGCCGGAGCTTCCGACGCTGCGGTCGGGCTGCTCCGAGCCCAGACTTCACGGGCTGAGCTTTGCTGGTCCTCGTCGTCCTGCTGGCGGCTCTCCTGCTTCCGGCAGTAGCGACCGCCGCCAGCGTTCCCGGTGCCAGCGGCAGCGTTCGTCTCTCGAACGAATGGACCTTTACCCGCTGGGCGCACCCTGTGCGAAAGGCGCCGATCCGCCGCCGGCCGACGTCCGAATCGCAAAAGATCGCGCGGACTCACTTTCTCACCGAGGGCGGGTTTCCAGAGGTCTATCCGGTTCTGCGCAGCTGGAGGGATTCGAAGTGGCACACCTGGCTCGAAGTTCGCATCCCGATGCGCCCTAACGGACGAAGGGGGTGGGTCCGCCGATCGGCCCTCGGCCCCCGTTACCGCGTGCAGACCCTGCTTGTCTTGGTTCGCCGCAAGCTGCGCGCGACTCTCTACAGGCGGGGCAGGCCGATCTGGAGCGCGCCGGTCGGGATCGGCAAGCCGAGCACTCCCACCCCGGCGGGACACTTCTGGATCCGCGAGAAGTTCAGGACGCCCGACCCCGGTGGTCTCTACGGGCCGGTGGCGTTTGGCACCAGCGACTACTCGGTGCTCAGCGACTGGCCCGGCGGCGGGATCATCGGTATCCACGGCACCAGTGAGCCGTTCCTGATCCCCGGTCGACCATCCCACGGCTGCATTCGAGTCCGAAACAAGGCGGTGCGTCAACTATGGCGCCTGATGCCGATCGGCACGCCACTACGGATTCGATAGGACGCGCCGATGAGCACTGACCTAGCCCGGCCCGGCCCTGCCAGCTCGACTTTCGAGCAGTTGCTCGAGGCGACGCCCGACGCGATCGTTGGAGTGGATGACGCGGACAAGATCGTCTTGGTCAACAGCCAGACTGAGGCTCTCTTCGGCCATGCGCGAGAGGATCTGCTCGGCGAGGGAGTCGGGATGCTTGTTCCGGATCGCTTCCGCGACCTTCTTTCGCATCACCTGGAGGCTTACTTCCTCGAGCCCCGGACGCGGCCGACCGGCGCCAAGCTCGAGCTGGATGGACGGCGACGGGATGGAAGCGAGTTTCCAGCGGAGATTTCGCTGTCCTCGATCGAAGCCGATAAGGGGTGGCTGGTAACCGCCGCTATTCGCGACGTCACCGAGCGGCGGGCGGCGGAGAAGAAGTTCGAGCAGTTCCTGGAGTTTGCACCGGACGCGATCGTGGGAGTCATGCCCACCGGGGAGATCGTGCTGGTCAACCGGCAGGCCGAGACGCTCTTTGGCTACACCCGCGACGAGCTGATCGGCAAGCTGGTCGAGTCACTCGTTCCAGAGCGCTTCCGCAAAGTCCATCCCCACCACCGGGATGACTATTTCCACGAGCCGCGGACGCGGCCGATGGGCGCCGGCGTCGAGCTCTACGCCATGCGCAAGGACGGAACGGAGTTCCCCGCCGAGATCAGCCTCTCCAGTATCGATACCGAGGAGGGGACTCTGGCCACGGTTGCGGTTCGCGACGTCAGCGATCGCGCCGAGGGTGAGCGCGAGCGAGCACTGTTGGAGCAGTTGCACCAGGCGCAGCGCCTGGAAAGCGTCGGGCAGCTGGCCGGTGGCATCGCCCACGACTTCAACAACATCCTCGGCGTGATCATGAACTACGCCGAGTTCGTCGCCGACGAGCAGGAGCCCGATTCCCAAGCGCTCCACGACGTGGAGGAAATCCGCCGCGCGGCTGAGCGGGCCGCCGCCCTGACCCGGCAGCTGCTGATCTTCAGCCGGCGTGAGGTCGTCCAGCCGGAGGTGCTCGATCTTCGCCAGGTCGTCTCGGGGCTGGAGAACCTCTTGCGCAGGGCCCTGGGCGAGCGAGTCGAGATGGAGACCTTCTTCGACGAGGATCTGATGGCGATCGAAGCCGATCCCGGTCAGATCGAGCAGGTGCTGGTCAACCTGGCGGTCAACGCTCGCGACGCGATGCCCGAGGGCGGGCGTCTCTTGATCGAGGCCGACAACGCCCAGCTCGACAGCGAGTACGCCTATATGCATCCCGACACCGAGCCAGGGGACTATGTCCGGCTGAAGGTGAGCGACACCGGCGTCGGGATGGACGAGAAGACCATCCAGCGGTCCTTCGAGCCGTTCTTCACAACCAAGGGACAGGCCGAAGGGACGGGTCTCGGCCTCGCCACCGTCTATGGGATCGTCACCGGCGCGGGTGGGCGGATCGACATCTACTCCGAGCCCGGAATGGGCACCACGGTCAAGATCCATCTTCCCGCCAGCTCGGTCGCTCCCCGCAAGGTCGAAGCCCGGCCCAAGGAGCGACCGGTCGGCCGCGGCGAGGTGGTGTTGGTCGTCGAGGACGAGCCCGACGTGCGACGGATGGCCGAGCGCATCCTTACCAAGGGCGGCTACTCGGTGATCAGCACCAGCGGCGGTGAGGAGGCGCTCGACGTGTGCCGGCGAGCGGACCGGGCGATCCACCTGCTCCTCACCGACGTGATCATGCCGGGCATGCTCGGCACCGAGCTGGTTGAGCAGATCAGCACGGTCCGGCCGGAGCTGGAGGTCATCTTCATGTCCGGCTACAGCCACGAGGTACTGGCACCGAGGGCACTGGCCGAGCAGGGGGCTGGCGCCTTCATCGAGAAGCCATTCAGTGCCAGCGAGCTGCTCAAAGCCGTCCGCGGCCTGCTTGATGCAGGGGCGGCAGCTAAGGGCAAAGGCAAGGCAGATGCCTCCTAGCCCGATGCCGGTGTCACCTCCCGATCCGAAGCAGGTCGACAGGCGGCATGAGGAATTGGCAGTCGAGCGAGAGCGTGCGATCGAGGAGCTGCACGCGTCGCGGCAGGAGACGGTCGAGTGCCTTGCCAGAGCGATCGAGATGCACGATGCCGAGACTGGGCAGCACGTCAAGCGGATGGGCTCGATCGCGGCCTTCCTGGGCGACAGGCTGGGACTCGACCAGGATCGCGTCCTGCTCCTGCAGGCGGCAGCGCCGATGCACGATGTCGGCAAGATCGCGACCCCGGAAGACATTCTCCAGAAGCCCGGGCCGCTCACTTCCAAAGAGCGCAAGCAGATGGAGCGCCACACGACGGTTGGCCACCAGATCCTTGCCGCCTCCGACAGTGATCTGCTGCGGATGGCGGCGACGATTGCCCTCACCCACCACGAGCGCTGGGACGGCAGCGGCTACCCCCAGGGTCTGAGTGGCGAGGAAATCCCGCTCGAGGGCCGCATCGTCGCCGTGGTCGATGTCTTCGATGCCCTTCTCAGCGACCGTTGCTACTGGCCTGCCATGTCGGTTGACGCGGCGGCGGCGACGATCCGTGAGGGCAGGGGGACCCATTTCGACCCCCATATCGTCGACGCCCTGCTTGATCACGTCGAGGAGGTGCTCTCTCTCCGTGGCGAAGCATGAGCGGATCCTCGTCGTCGATGATGAGGCGCCAACGCGGCGGACGTTCTCGCGTGCCCTGGCCGGGGACGGATACGAGTGTGCCACCGCCGAGAGCGTTTCCCAAGCCCGCGAGCTGCTGGGCGCAGATCCCTACGACCTCGTCATCTGCGACCTCAACATGCCTGGCGAGAGCGGTATGACTCTCCTCGAGGAGCTCGACAAGTCTCACCGCGAGGTCGCGGTGCTGATGGTGACCGGGGAAGACGACCCGGCAATTGCTCATTTGGCGAGCGAGCGTGGAGCGGACGGCTACATGATCAAGCCGTTCAGTCGCAATGAACTGCTGATCCATGTCGACTGTGCCTTGGAGCAGGCGCGCCGCCGCCGGCATCAGCGGCGTCTCAGCGATGACTCCCTGCTGGAAGCGCACGAGAGGGCGACCGAGGTGAGGGAGGCACTGATGGACGTCGCGGAGCGCGAGCGGCTGATCGATCATCAGCAGGCCGAGATGTTGCGGCGGTTGAGCGAGGCGGTCGGCCAGCGCGATCTGGAGACCGGCGCTCACATCCGTCGCATCGGCCAGAACTCCGCGCTGCTTGCCCGGGCCTACGGTCTCGACGATGAGACGGTTCGCGCTATAGGTCTTGCCGCACCGATGCACGATGTAGGCAAGGTGGCAATCCCCGACGCGATCTTGTTGAAGCCGGCAGAGCTGAGTCGTGGTGAGCGTGAGGTGATGAAGCGGCACGCCCAGATCGGCCACGACATCCTCGCCTATTCAGGCTCTCCATTGCTAGACCTCGCCGCGGAGATCGCTCTCACCCACCATGAGCGCTTCGACGGATACGGCTATCCCGCCGGCTTGCCTGGGGAGAAGATCCCGCTTGCGGGCCGCATCGTCGCAATCACCGACGTCTTCGACGCGCTGATCAACGACCGCCCCTACCGTGCGCAGCTATCGCTCGAAGGCGCGCTCGAGATCATGTGCGAGGGCAGGGCCACCCACTTCGACCCCGCCCTGCTCGACTGCTTCTTGAAGATCCTTGACGCAGTCATGGAGGAGTCCGGGGTCGAGAAGGCTCCCCAGCGATGAGGATTCTCGTCGCGGAGGACTCCCCGACTGTTCGCAGGCTGGTTTGCACCCGTCTTCTCGCCGATGGGTACGAGGTGATCGAGGCCAGCGATGGCGAGCAGGCTCTCGCTCTGGCGCTCTCGGAGCGGCCGGCGGCGCTGGTGCTCGACAAGGTGATGCCAAAGCTGGACGGATTCGAGGTCGTACGGCGACTGCGCGAGCATGACGACGCCAAGGCCGTCCCGATCGTGATGTTGACCGAGCACACCGCCGAGGAGGACGTGCTCGGTGGCCTCAGCCTCGGGGTCGACGAGTACATGCCAAAGCCCTTCAGTCCGCGCGAGCTCTCGGTCAGGCTCGGAAGGATCTTGGCCCGATCGGAGTCCGGCCAATGACCCAGCTCCTCGCCTGGGTCGCGATCGGGATGGCGGCTACCCTCTTCGCCCTCGTTGCCTGGATCGCGATCAGTCGCTTCCTCTCCGATCGCAGGCGCGAACGGGAGCAAGTCCTACGGCCCACGATCGAGGCCGCGATTGCCGAATACCTCGCCGCTGAGGAGCCCGAGCCATTGCGGCTGCCGGCGACGAAAGCCACTTACGACCTCTTGCGAATGGTGGCGCTGGAGACGATGGCGGAGCTGAGCGGCAGGGAGCGTAACCGCCTCGTTGAACTGCTGGAGCGCCTTGGGATCGTGGCCAAAACCGCAGCAGGGCTCGGCTCCCGCCGCCGGCGTGTGCGGCGTTTCTCCGCCGAGGCACTGCGCCAGATCGGCAGTGAGGAGACGGTGCGGTCTCTCTCGGCGGGTCTCAACGACCCCGATCTCGACACGAGCCTCACTTGCGCCGCGGCGCTTGCACAGCTCTCCGACCAGACTTCCGCCCCACCGATCCTGGCTCTCGCCGATCGGGCTGCCGTCGCTCGCCCAGGGGCGGTCGCCGCCATTCTGATCACCCTCGGTCGCAGCCATCCCGCGACGATCGGCGACGCGCTCGCCCCCGACGTCTCGCTCGAGTTGCGCCGCCTCGCCGCGGCGGTGGCCGGCGAGCTTCGCCTCGCCGAGCACGTCCCGTTTCTGCGCGAAGCGCTGCGAAGCGAAGATGACGAGCTGGTGGCGCGTGCAGCGAGAGGGCTCGGGGCAATCGGCGACATCGAGGAAGTCGAGCAGCTGCTGAGACTGGCGGAAGCCCACGATCGCTCGTGGTTCGTCCGCCTCGCGGCAACCGACGCGCTCGGGGCGATCGGAGACACTCGAGCGGTCGAACCGCTCGAGCGCGAGCTCCACTCCGACGGCTGGCTGCTGCAGGCAAAGGCGGCCAAGGCCCTGCGGATGCTGGGGTCGGGGGGCGAGGAAGCGTTGCGACGCGCGCTCGCCTCGCCGACCACGACGGTGCGCGATCACGCAAGGGTGGCGCTGGAGCAATGACGATCTACATCTACTTCGTCACTGCGTACTTCGTCGTATTCGCCCTGTTTCATTCCTGGTTGCTGGTGATGGCAGGAATCGAGACGCGGCGCCACACCGGCCGGCTGCGTGAGACGAGCCTGCGGCGCACGATCCGCTCCCCGCTGACCCCGCCGATCTCGATCCTCGTCCCGGCCTTCAACGAGGCCGCCGGCATCACCGACAGCGTCCGCTCGCTGCTCGCGCTCGAGTACCCCGCCTTCGAGATAGTCGTCGTCAGCGATGGCTCTGACGACGGGACGATCGAGAAGCTGGTCGAGGCCTTCGATCTGGAGGAGTTGAGACGGCCGATCCCGCCCTTCGTCTCGCACGAGCCGATCCGCGGTATCTACGGCCCGCGGGGCCAGCTCAATCTGCTCGTCCTCGACAAGGAGAACGGCGGCAAGGCGGATGCGCTCAACGCCGGAATGAACTTCGCCGAGTACCCGCTGGTCTGCGCGATCGACGCCGACTCGGTGCTCGAGCAGGATGCCTTGGTCAAGGCAGCGATGCCGTTCCTCGACGATCCGGTCGGGACCGTCGCCACCGGCGGCCTCGTCCGGGTCGCCAACGGTTGTCGCATCGAGCAGGGGCGGATGATGGAGGCCGGTCTGCCGCGGACCGCGCTGCCGATGTTCCAGGTCGTCGAGTATCTGCGGGCCTTCTTCGGAGCCCGCACCGGCTGGAGCGCGGTCAACGGGCTGCTCATCGTCTCGGGCGCCTTCGGCCTCTTCCGCAAGGACGCCGTCGTCGCGGCGGGCGGCTGGAGTACCGAGACCGTCGGCGAGGACATGGAGCTGGTCGTGCGCCTGCACCAGACGATGCGAGATCGGCGACGCCCATGCCGGATCGTCTACGTGCCCGATCCGGTCTGCTGGACGGAAGCGCCGGAGAGCACCCGCGTCCTGCGCAGGCAGCGCCGTCGATGGCAGCGCGGCAGCGCCGAAACGCTTCTGATGCACCCGCGAATGCTGGGCAATCCCCGCTACCGGGCGGCCGGTGTGCTGGGGATGCCGGCGCTGGTCCTCTTCGAGCTGCTGGGTCCGGCGATCGAGCTTTCCGGCTACCTCGTCGCGATCGCTGCCCTCCTGACCGGAGGCTTGGGGGGCGAGTCCTTCGTGCTCTTCCTGGCGATATCGGTGCTCTATGGACTGATCCTCTCCTTCGGAGCGATCGCGATCGAGGACGCGAGCTTCGGCCGCCATCCCGGTTGGGACCAGCTGCGCCGAATCATGCTCTTCGCCACGCTCGAGAACGCCGGCTACCGGCAGCTCGGCCACCTCTGGCGTCTGGAGGGTTTCTGGCAGCTCGTCCGGCGCGGCGAGTGGGGGGCGATGGAGCGAACTGGACTTTCTCAACCTGAACCCGAGGCGATCCTCGGCAAGGAGGTCGGCCTACGATGAACGAGAAGCTGAAACCGAAGCCAGGCCTGCGGGACCCGGCGATGAGGTTGGTTGCCTTGATCGGCCTGGTGGTCTTTTTGTTTACGACGGCACTTGGCATCGCCATCTGGCGCTACGAGGTCTCGATCGACTCGGAGCGCGTAGCTGTCGAGGAGGCCGCCGGCGCAGACCTGTCCAGCCATGTCGGCGGTGCGATCCCCGAGGTCGTCAACGATGCCGCCGGATTCGCAGCGAACCCATCGCCGCAGCGTCGTCGCGAGATGCAGCAGGCACAGGCAGGCCTGCGCGAGCAGGCCGTCGAGCTCGAAGAGCACTTGCTGGGTGAGGGTGAGGAGGATGAGATCGCGATAGCGGCGAACCTGAGAAAAGACGAGCGTCGTCTTATTCAGGGCATCCGCCGCGAGCTATTGCCGGTGGCTGGAACGCCGGCCTTTCTCCCGGCCGCGGAAGCTCTCGACGCCGTAGCAGACGAATTGAGCGCTCAGATCGACGTCCTCAGCGAGACGGCCCACGAGGACACCGCCGCGGCAGCGAAGAAGGGGAACGAGGACGCTCGCGAGGCGAAGCTGATCGCGATCATCGCGGGAATCTTGGCGATCCTCGCCGCTGCACTGACGGCGTTCTACGCCGTGCGCCTCATCGGCGGTCTATTTGGCCGCATCAAAGGCCAGTTCAGTCACATCGACAGCCAACTCACCCAGCTGAACAAAATCCGCGAGACGGCCGACTCCCTGACCGAGGCCGCCAGCCAGATGCTCGCCGCGACCGCCGAGGTCTCCACCGCGACCAACGAGCAGTCGGCCGCGGTGGCCGAGGTGGCGGCGACCACGGAGGAGCTGCAGGCGACCGCAACCTCGATCGCCGACAATGCGAAAGCCGGCTCGACGGCCGTGAATCAGACAGGCGACACGATGCGAGAGATGCAGGAGCAGGTCGAGGCGATCTCCGAACGCTCCGTGGCCCTGGGGGAACGCAGCCAGAAGATCGGCGAGGTGCTGGGGCTGATCAACGAGATCGCCGAGCAGACCAACCTGCTGGCCTTGAACGCGGCAATCGAGGCGGCCAGGGCGGGGGAGGCGGGCAAGGGCTTCACCGTGGTGGCCAGCGAGGTGCGCAAGCTCGCCGAGCGCTCGATCCGCTCCACCGAGGAAATTCGCGAGATCGTCACCGCCATGCAGGACGAGACCAACGCGACGATCATGGCGACGGAGCAGGGCACCAAGCAAGCTCGCGAGGTCGGCGAGCTGATGGGCTCGACCGCCGACGTCCTCGCGGAGAGCCTCCAGGCGACGCAACAGCAGAGAGAGGCCGCCGAGCAGGTCTCCTCGGCGATGGTCCAGATCCGCGTCGCCGCTGAGCACCTCGCCGGCGAGCAAGAGGAGAGGGCGCAGATGGCGGGGGGAGTGACCAAATCGGTCACGAGGCTCGACGAGGAGCTGGCTGAGCTCGCGCGGATGGCTGCCGACGGGCGTGCGGAGTCCAGCAACGGCCGGCGATGAGCGCGATGCATGTCCGTGTTCGTGCGGGCAGAGAGCACTACGCGTTGCCCGTCGCGGGGGTGCGTGAGATCGCGACGCTGGACCGGATCACGCCGGTACCAGGGGCCCCCGCCGAGGTGCTCGGCGTCTGGAACCTGCGGGGGGACGTGATGGCGGCGATCGATTTGGCCTATCTGCTTGGGCTGGCTCGCGAGGCGGAGCCGAGCAGAATCCTCGTCGTCGAGGACGGCGACGTGCGCGCCGGGCTTGTCGTCGAGTCCGTGGCCGGCGTCGACTCATTGCCGGAGCCGCTTGAGCCGGCGGACTCGAACTATCTGTCGGCGGCGGCGCTGATCGATCGGGAGCCGGTCGGTGTGATCGACCTAGGCGCCGTACTTAGTGCCGTTGGAAAGGGAACGGGATGAGCGAGATCGATCCGCAAACGCTTCAGATAGCTCGCGAAGAGGCGGGCGACTGTCTGGCGAGGATCGAGATCAATCTGCTCACGATCGAGAGCGGAGGCGGCGAGGCTGAGTTGATCGACGCGATGTTCCGCGACGCGCATTCGGTCAAGGGCGCCGCGAGCATGGTCGGCTGGCAGGAGGTCTCGACGATTGCCCACGAGATGGAGGACCGGCTCGAGCTGGCTCGAGAGCACGGCGAGCTGGCCACGGAGTCGGTCGCGCCGCTGCTGAAGTCGACCGACGAGCTGCGCCGGGCCGTCGATGCTGCAGCCGACGAGAGCCCGAAAGGCGAACCGCCAGCAGCCAAGGGGCGGCCTTCTCCTGATTCGTCGCAGTTGCCTTCTCCACCGGCGCCCAGGAAACGCGCCGCGATGCGCGTTGACCCCAGCAAAGTCGACCGGATGCTCGACGCGGTCGGCGAGACGATGCTTCATCGCCGACGCCTCGAGCACATCGCCGGCGAGCAGATCGAGTCGGCTGGCGACGAGGCCGAGGAGGAGCTCGACCGCGGGGAGCGCCTGCTCAGCGAGCTCCAAGACGCTGTGATCGCGATGCGGACCCTGCCGCTGGCATCGATCACGGAGCCGTTCCCTCGGGCTGTGCGCGACCTTGCCGCCGCCGAGGGCAAGGAGGCCGATCTCACGATCGACGGAGCCGAAACGCAGCTCGACCGCGTCATCCTCGAGGGGATCTCAGATCCGATCGTGCACCTGCTTCGCAACGCCGTCGCCCATGGGATCGAGTCGCCGGACGAGCGCGAGGACGCCGGCAAGCCGCGTCGCGGTCGGGTGGAGCTGCGGGCCGAGCAGCGCGGGGGGATGGTCGCGATTGAGGTGGCGGACGATGGCTTGGGGGTCTCGAAGGACATGTTGGAGCGGGCCGGGGAGGCTGGCTCACTCGCCGACGTTCTCACGACCGCCGGCCTCTCGTCCGTCGTCGAGGTCGGAAACCTGGCCGGGCGCGGAGTTGGCCTCGACGCCGCCAAGAGCCATGTCGAGGCGCTGGGCGGCAGGATCGAGGTGCGAAGCGAGCCAGGCCGCGGAACCCAGGTCATTCTGCTGGTGCCGATGACCCTCGCCCTGCTCAACGTCCTCCTCTGCGAACGCGACGGCCAGCCGTTCGGCCTCCCCGTCTCCAGTATCCGCGAGCTGGTCACCGTTACAGAGACGTCATCGCTTGAAGGTAGGGCCCGCATCGAGCATCGCGGCGAGGCGGTGCCGTTCGGTGACCTGGCGGCGCTGCTCGGAGCCATGCCGTCGCCGCTCGAATCCCATCCGCCGGCAATTGTGCTCGCGTCCGCGACGCGGGCGATCGCGATCGCCTGTGACCGCATCCTCGGCGACCGGGAGCTGGTCGTCAAGAGCCTCGGTCCCCTGCTGGCCGGTGTGGAGGGATACCTGGGAGCCGGCATCCTCGAGGACGGACGCGTGGCCCTCATCGTCGATCCCAACCGCCTGCTGGAGGCCCGGTCCGCGCATGCGGTCGCACCCACCGCGATTCCAGCCACGCCGCGGCTCGCACCGAAGGTGCTGGTCGTCGACGACCAGTTCAGCGTCCGCCAACTGCAGCGCAGCATCCTCGAGGCCGCCGGGTACCGTGTGGAGGTCGCTCGTCATGGGCGCGAGGCGCTGCAGATGATCGCCGCCGACGGCGAACTCGATCTCGTTCTGACCGATGTCCAGATGCCAGAGATGGACGGGCTCGAGCTATTGCGCGCGATCCGCGCTGATGCCGAGCACCAGTCACTGCCGGTTGCGATCGTCACCTCCATGGGCAGCGACGAGGACAGGCGGCAGGGAGCCGAGGAAGGAGCCGACGCCTACATCGTCAAGGAAGAGTTCAACCAGCAGGCTTTGCTCGAGACGATCGGGCGACTGGTCGGTCGCTAGGGCAATGGCGCGGGCCAGACGGATCGTCGTCTGCGAGCAGTCCGGGCGCCGGGCGCGCGCGCTGACTGACTTCCTGGGGAGCGATCCGGGCATAGAGGTCGCCGCGGTCTTCGACGAGCTCGATGCGATGCTGGCGCGACTCGAGCGGATTGCGCCTGATCTGATCACCCTCGACCTCGAGACGGCGGGAGACGACGTCGCCGCTGCAGTCGAGCTGGCGATGCGAGATGGGCGAGCGCCCGTCGTGCTGCTCGGAGGGCGCGCAGAGGGGGACGAGAAGCGGGTTGCCGAGGGGTTGGCAGCGGGCGCTCTCGAAGCGATACCCGATGAGAAGCTTCGCTTCGAGGAGCCCGACGATGTCTGGGCGACCGCTCTGCGCAGCCGCATCAAGCGTCTTGCAAGCGTCCGCGTAAAGCGTGCCACCGATCGGAGCAGAGCCGAGGCCCCGAGTGCATCTCGACCCTGGCGCAGTCCTGGGAATGCCTACCGCGCAATCGGGATCGGCGCTTCTGTCGGGGGGCCATCCGCTCTTGCGAGCGTGCTTGGCCGGCTGCCCGCCGATTTTCCGCTGCCGCTGCTCGTCGTCCAGCACATGGCCCCTGGTTTCGACGATGGCCTCGCAGAGTGGCTGAACCAAATCGTGCCGGCGCCGGTGGAGCTGGCCACCCACGGAGCCATCCTGCGGCCGGGGGTCTGGATCGCGCCCGAGGAGGCGCACCTGCGCCTTGAGCCGTCGATGCAGCTCTCCCTCGATCGCGAGACCGTGAGGGGACTGCACCGGCCCTCGCTCGACGTTTTGTTCGAGAGCCTCGCCGCCTCGGCCGGCCGAGAGGCGGTCGGCGTCGTCCTCACCGGGATGGGGCGCGACGGCGCCGAGGGCATTCGCTCGATCAGAGAAGCCGGGGGACTGACAATCGCCCAGGACGAGGAGAGCTCGGCGGTCTTCGGGATGCCGGGTGCGGCAATCGAGTCGGGGGTCGACGTAGTTCTTCCTCTGGACGAGCTGACAGCGAAGCTGGCGACGCTGCGGGCGCGGAGCCTCGTCGAATGAGCAAAACGTTGGCAGCAGTGGTTGAGCTGGTTCGGCGAGAGACCGGGGTGGTCATCAAGGACCCACAGCTCCCTGCGCTGGCGGCGGCGCTCGAGCGGATCGCGCCGGGGGTGGGTGCAGAGCAGCTCATGGTCGCGATCTCGAGCGCTGCGCACGGAACGCTGCTGCACCGTCTCGTCGACGAGGTGACCGTCCAGGAGACCTACTTCTTCCGCGAGCTGCGCGAGCTGGAGACGATCGAGTGGCAAGCGTTGCTCGGGGCAGCGAGGGAAAGCGGCTTCGGCGTGGTCCGCGTCTGGGTCACGGCCTGCTCGACCGGTGAGGAGGCCTACTCGCTGGCAATCCTTGCCAGCGAGGCCTTTGGTCGGACGGACCCCCCGGTGACGATCCTCGCCACCGACGTCTCCAGCGCGGCCCTGGAGCGCGCCGCGGCGGGTGCCGGCTACTCCGAGCGCTCGGTGCGGAATCTGTCGCAGCAACTGCGCCAGCGCTACCTCTTCCATGAGGATGGGCGCTACCGGGTCAAGGACACCCTCAAGGCGCTGGTGCGCTTTCGTCATCACAATCTGATCGTGGATCCCGCGCCCCCGCTTGGCGAGGTCCACTTCGACGTCATCGCTTGCCGCAACGTGCTCATCTACTTCGACCTGCCCAGCGTGCAGCAGGTGCTGCGCTCCCTGGAGACGGCACTGCGGCCGGAGGGTCGCCTGATCCTGGGCGCTGCCGACCGCCTTACCGGGACGGCGGCAGACTTCGGCCGCGCCGCGCCTCCTGCCGTGGAGCGCCGGCGCCGCCGGGCGCCGAAGCGATCCCTCAGGCGCCCGCTCGGCCTCGAGCTAGTGGCGACCGCACCGGTGGGTCTGGGCGAGGAGCGAGGTGAGGACGTGGACATGCCCGCGCCACGCCGGCGTGCCCAGGACAGGATCGAAGACGCCCTCATCGCCGCCGACGAGGGCGATCTGGACGGGGCGATCGAAATCGTCGAGGCGCTGCTTGCCGGCAACCCGATGCTGGCGGATGGCCATTTCATTCGCGGCCTTGTGGAGCTCGAGTCGGGCGACGCGCGGGCGGCGGCGGCCTCGCTGCGCAGGAGCCTTTATCTCGATCCTTCCTTCGGCCTGGCCGCCTTCGAGCTGGGGCGCGCCCACGATGCGAGCGGCGACGGCACCGCTGCACGGCGCGCATACGAGCAGGCATTGCGCACGCTCGATCCGGCGGACGAGCGCCATCAGGCGATCCTCGACCAGGTCGATCTCGGCGATGTGGCCGCCGCCTGCACGGCCCGCCTGCGAAGCGATGGGGCAGGGCCGTCATGAAGGTGCTCGCGGTCGATGACTCTGCTGCCTATCGACGGCTTCTGGAGAGATCGGTAACGAGCCTCGGCCATGAGTGCATCACCGTTGAGGACGGAATCCAGGCCTGGGAGCTCTTCCAGGGTGGGGGCGTCGACGTCGTGATCAGCAACTGGATGATGCCCGGCATGGAGGGAGACGAGTTGTGCCAGAGGATCAGGCGCTCGGATCACCCCTATGCGTTTTTCATCCTCTTCACGGCGCGGGAGGGCAAGAGGAACGTCATGCATGGGATGGAGGCCGGTGCGGACGACTACCTTCCGAAGCCTCTCGACGAGACCGAGTTGGAGGCCTGCCTGGTAAACGCCGAGCGGGTCACCGGCCTGTACCGCAGGCTCGCCGAGCAGCACGGTGAGCTGGAGCGACTCAATCGCGACCTCTACGAGCAGTCGCGCCAGGACGCGCTGACTCGGGTGGGCAATCGGCTGCGAATGCAGGAGGACCTCGACACCACCGAGGGCAACGTAGGTCGCTACGGCCAAGGCTACGCCGTGGCTCTCTGCGACATCGACCATTTCAAGGCGTACAACGACCGACATGGCCACCAGGCAGGAGACGACGTCCTGAGAGCGGTCGCCGAGGCCCTACGGCAGACGTGCCGGAAAGGGGATGCCGTTTACCGCTATGGAGGCGAGGAGCTGCTTGTACTGCTTCCCGGGCAGAGCCTCGAGCTGGCTGCCGCTGCCGCTGAGCGGATGCGGGGCGCGGTCGAGGCGCTGGGTATTCGCCACTCTCTAGGCGAGTCTTCGCCGGTGGTGACGATCAGTGTCGGTGTGGCCATGCGGGAGGCCGTAAACAGTGGCAGCGTCGAGAAGGTGCTGAGCGAAGCCGACGAGGCGCTGTATCGAGCAAAGGGCAACGGCCGTAACTGCGTGGTGGTCAACGACTCGGCGTTTCTGAGTAACTGACGTCGTCACTGAGCGTCTTGGGAGACCGCTGCGGCTGGCGCTACCAGCGGCGTGTCGCACCGAATAGCTCCTGCGTGTATTAGGCCGACCTCGTCGAAGGACCGCTTGCTCAGGTGGAACATGATCATCGAGAGGCCGATGTTGAGCGGCAGGACCGCGAGCGTCATCGGCCCGACGATCGCGAAGCTGCCGAACAGTGCCAGGGCGATCCCGGCTGGGAAGGCGATCGAGTACGACGTCCACGTAGGGAAAGACGAAGTTGACCAGCACTGCGTGGACGTTGGAGCGACCTCCGGCCAGCAGCGGCCCGCCGTGCTCGCGCAGCCCCTCGATCATCCCGCGCGCCCAGCGTTCGTTCGTCGCGAACCGCGCCTCGTCCGAGTCAACCTGCCAGGTTGGCGATCCGTCCCCAATGGGCGTGAACGAGCTTTGCCCGTGTCTGGCTTTCGGTCAGCTTCGCTCCTGATCGGCCAGGTAGATCGACTGTCAGGTCCCCGGTCCAGCGATTCGTGGGCTTTGCGCCGCGGACGAAGTGGGCGGTGCCGGAGAACGGGGCCGGAGGGCTGACCGTCGCGGCTTTGACTTTCGGGTCGTATTCGAAGGCGCGGGAGGGGGCGAGCATGCCGATGAATCTCGAGATCCCGATCCCTTCCTTCCTTTCGGAAACCGAAGCTTCGAGGAGACCCGAGCCCGTGGCTGGTTCTTGACGGCTCTCAGGCGCAGACTTTGTTTCGTTGGTCCCCCACGGCCTCCAGTTCCGCCCCGGGCAGGGACGGGCCGCTTGTCGTCCCGTGGCCCGGACATACGATGTTGAGCAGAGGCCCGAGATCGCCGCGGGCCGTCGTGGCTTCGACTTTTGTGTAGCTCTGCTCGCCGCGGAACGCAATCGTGCCTTCGTAGTAGCCCGAGTCAAAAGTGACAGGCTTTCTGTCGCACACGGAGCGAGCTTTGCGCAGCTGGTCTGAAGGGCGGAAGGTGACCGCGATCTCGCCCAGCGCGGCGAGATCCGCCTGGATCGAGGTTTCGGTCACCGTCCCCGGGGCTGAATAGATCGCGCCGCCGTGCTTGCCGGTCACGAAGACCATTACCGCTGCAGGTCTTCCTCTCCACGCCCGAGCGCCGAACACGAAGATCGAGTAGCCATTGATTCCCCGTACTTTGAAGCCGCCCGGCGGTGCAAGCGGCTCGCCGGCCTTTTCTTCCAGCCCTAGGCGCTGGGAGGAAGACCACAGGATGTCTGCGTGGGCGGGCGCCGCAGCGAAGATCGCGACCAAGCAACCGCAAGCCAATAGGCGGATTAGCTGACCGCTCATCGGCACCACCATATGAGGTTCTTTGGCGCCTGACGTTGCCCACTGCGAGCAGCTTTTGGCCGTCGCTACCATTTGCGCGATGACTACGAAGGAGCGCCTGCACAAGCTGGTCGACGAGCTCTCCGAGCAGGAGGCCGAGGCCGCTCTGGTGATCGTCGAGCGTCGGCGGGACGATCCGATGCTGCATGCTCTCGCCTCCGCTCCGATTGACGATGAGTCATCAGACGCGGCGGAGGATGCCGGCGCTGCTGAGGCGCTTGCCGCCTATCGCCGGGGAGAGGCTGTCTCTTCTGACGAGTTGCGCGACGAGCTCGGTCTCGATTGAGCTCAAGCTGGTCGTACGAGGCGACGCCGCCCGCGCGTCGCGACCTGAAGCGCCTCGATCCTCCGGTTCAGCGACGCATCCTCAATGCCCTTGACCGTTTCGTGGCGGATCCGCGCGCGGCGGACATCCGCAAGCTCGATTCTGTCCAGTGGCGCCTGCGCGTGGGTGATTGGCGGGTCCGCTTCAGCTTTGACGACGAGCGTCGCGTCGTCGTGGTCTTGCGCGTCCTTCCTCGTGGTCGCGCCTACGATCGCTAGTCGCTGCCGGTTCCCGAACCCAGACTTTTCGTTCGGATTTCGTTCCCTAGCGCGGTCACAGGTTCGAATCCTGTCGGGCGCGTTCGTGGCTATCCCGGCAAACAGATCTCAACGGTCAAGGTTGTCGCCCCAGATTCCGATTCTTGGGAAGTGGTATCTGGGCTGAGCAAGCGCGAGCGAAGGGCCGTCCTGATTGGCGGCCTCCTTGCCCTCTGCCTGCTCGCCGCCTTCACCGCGCACGTCGCGGTCGGGTTTGGCGGCCACAGCACCGATGTGCTCTTCAACACCTGGATCTACAGCGCCCTGATGTTGACAAGCGCCGCCGCCTGTCTGTTGCGGGCCGCGCTGATCCGCCGCGAGCGGGGAGTCTGGGCGCTACTCGGAGTCGGCTTGCTGCTCTACACCGGCGGGGAAATCTATTACGCGGCGGTGCTCGCCGGGCAGGCGACGGTGCCGATTCCCTCTCCCGCCGACGGCGGCTACCTCGCCTTCTATCCACTCGCCTACGTGGCGCTGATCGCCCTTCTGCGGGCGAGGATCGGCGCCTTTCCGGTTGCGCGGTGGCTGGACGGCGCGATCGTCGGCTCCGCCGTCGCAGCGCTGGCGGCGACGTTCGCGCTCGGGCCGATCGTCGATGCCTCGAGCGAAGGCCAGACGCTCGCCGTCGCGACCAACCTCGCCTACCCGATCGCCGACCTGGCCCTGCTGACGCTGGTGGCAACCGCCGCCTCGTTCACCGGCTGGCGACCGGGGCGCAGCTGGGCGGTCCTCGGCGCCGGCCTCCTGCTGCTCGCCGTCTCCGACGGCGTCTATTTGCTGCAGTCCGCCAACGGGACCTACGCCGAAGGCACGATTCTGGACGCCGGCTGGCCGTGCGGTGTTCTGCTGGTGGCCTGCGCTGCGTGGGTCGAGCCAGGCTTCACGCAGCCAGTGCGATCGCGGGCGGCGCGGATCATCGCGATCCCGGCCGCCGCAGCTTTGGTCGCGATCTGCATTCAGGCAGCCGAACGATTCACCACGGCCCCTACCGCCGCGGCAGTCATCTCCCTGCTCACCCTGGTCGCGGTCGTCGTGCGGCTGGTCCTCTCGTTGCGCGAGAGTCAGGGGGAAGTCCGCACGAGGGCGCAAGAGTCGCGCACCGACGAGTTGACCGGGCTGTCCAACCGCAGGGCGCTGATGCTGGACCTGGAGCGCGCAACCACGCGCCCGGCACCGGCGGGGTCCCTGCGGCTCCTCGCGCTGTTCGACCTCGACGGCTTCAAGCTCTACAACGACACCTTCGGCCACCCGGCTGGAGACGCCCTGCTGGAACGCCTCGGCGGGCGACTGGAGGGCTTCGCGGCATCGAAAGGCCGTGTCTATCGGCTGGGTGGCGACGAGTTCTGTCTTCTGGTCGAGTGCACGGCAGCGGAGGTCGACGCGATCATCGCCGGCGCCACCGCTGCACTCTCTGAGCGCGGCGAGGGTTTCGTGATCACGGCCTCGCAGGGCAACGTCCTGTTGCCGAGCGAGGCCGGCTCGACGAAAGAGGCGATGCAGCTCGCCGACCGGCGGATGTACGCGAACAAGGTCAGCGAGCGGACCTCGGCCGGCTCGCAGTCGCGCGACGTGCTGGTGACGGCGCTGCGCGAGCGCCAACCGGAGCTGGCCGAGCAAGCCGTTGATGTCGCCGAGCTGGTGCTGGCCGTCGTCGAGGAGCTGGGAATGGAGGCCGAGCAACGCGACGAGACCTACCGCGCTGCGCAGCTGCACGAGACAGGCAAGATGGCAATTCCCGACGCGATCCTGAGCAAGCCAGGCCCGCTCGAGGAGTCCGAGTGGGAGTTCGTCCGCCAGCACACCCTGATCGGCGAGCGGATCATCGCCTCCGCGGCGGCGCTCGTGCCAGTCGCGCGTCTGGTTCGCTCGAGTGGCGAGCGCTGGGATGGCAGTGGCTACCCAGACTCATTGCGCGGCGAGCAGATCCCACTTGGCTCGCGGGTGGTCGCCGTGTGCGAGGCCTACGCAGCGATGGTCTCAGAGCGCCCCTACAGTGTCGCGATGCGTCATTCGCGAGCTCTCGAAGAGCTACGCCGCGGCGCCGGCTCGCAGTTTGACCCCAAGGTCGTTGCGGCCTTCGAGCAGGTCGCCGCCCGGCGCGGCTTTCCCGGCGGCCGAGCCATGTCCACTCCGTCCCATTAGTAGAGCCGAGCGGTCGCTGGAAGAGCCGACCCGTTCGGCGCATCGATCTGCCTGCCGCGGGTAGCCGCTGGTATGGCCAAAGACGACGAGGGGATGATCGGCCCCGATGGGGCGATCGAGTGGCGCGACGAGGAGGGCAAGCTGCACCGCGTCGGCGGTCCGGCCCGAGTCTTCCCGAGCGGCCGAGAGGAATGGTTTCGCCACGGACACCTTCATCGCGCTGACGGCCCAGCCGTGCTCCACGCCAACGGATCGGTCAAGTACTACGTTGACGGCGTTCGCCATCGCGAGGGCGGCCCCGCCTGTGTGTACGTCAACGGAACCGAGAAGTGGTACCGCGAAGGCAAGCGCCACCGCGCTGACGGCCCGCGGCGAGCTACCCCAACGGTCGCCGGGTCTGGTTCGTCGAAGGCGAGGAGGTGCGCGAAGAGCGCAGCGCCGATGTTTCGGCGCCGGCCTCGCCTGGGTAGATCGCGTTCGGCCTTCCTGTCCTAACACGTGCCGTTTATCCGGATGTGGGCGGGTATTGTCGTGGACAAATGGTCGAATCCGTTCAATTAGTCCAGGGAGGTCGGCTTGAGCGGCGGTCGAGGGTCTTCTTGGGTGACGTTGACGAGCTTGACCGCGGCAGCGAGGTGCCGCTCTACTTCCAGCTCGCGGCCGTCCTCAAGGTCATGCTGGAGGTAGGGGACTGGGAGGCTGGCGCCCGCTTCGTCTCCGAGCGCGAACTCGAGGAAAAGTTCAACGTTTCGCGGGCGGTGGTCAGGCCGGCGCTCGAGCTTCTCGTCGGCGACGGCGCCATATTCCGAGTCAAGGGATCGGGGGCTTTCATCGCCCCACCGCGGCAGGACGTCCCGGTGACCGGCCTGGTCAGGCTGTCGCTCGAGCTCGACGACGATCTGTCGATCACCGTGCTCGACGCCCGCGAGCGCCGGCCCGACAGCACCGTGTCGCACTTCCTCGAGGTCGAGGACATGGAGACTCCGATCACCCACGTGACCGCGGTCATCAACGTCGACCAACCGTCGGTCTTCCTCGTCGACTCCTACTCCACGGTTGATCGTGTGCCGTGGCTGCTTTCCACCGCGCGGGCGCTCCAAACCGGCGAGGAGCCGCCAAGGCCCGAGGGCGTCGACCTTACTCGCGCCACCGTCTCGGTAGAGCACACCTTCTTCGGCGAGTGGGGGTCCTCCCAGGTCGGCGCCTCCGCCGGCGACCCTGCCCTGATGGGGCGCTTCGTCCAGTTTGGCCGGCCGGCGGGGTCAGAACGCGAGCGCCCGCTCGAGTTTGCCCGTCTCATATACCGCGCGGACAGCGCCCAACTCACCTTCGATCTCAGCTGACCGTCCTGGGCCAGAACCTGATCGATGCCCTCGCCCTCGGCAGCCTCTATGCACTGATCGCCCTCGGCATCACCGTTGTGTACACGGTGATGGGGATGATGAACTTCGCCCATGGCGAGTTCATCATGCTCGCCGCCTACGCCCTCTACGTCTTTGCCGGGCTGCCCTTCCCCGCCGCGGTTGCGAGTGCTCTCCTGACCGGGATCGCGATCGCGCTCTTCGCCGAGCGCGTGGCCTTCCGCCCGGTCCGCAGCGCCGATCTCTCGACCCAGCTCGTCACCTCGCTGGCGGTCGCCGCGATCCTCCAGAATGTCGTCACGGTTGCGGTCGATGCCCGCGCCCAGTCGGTCGCGACGCCGGCCTCGCTCAGCGAATCGACCAGCATCGGCGGCATCTCGGTGCCGAACCTGGAGTTCGTCACCCTTGGGTTGACGGCGATCGTCCTGGCCGGCCTCGGGTGGCTGCTCTACCGAACCCGCACGGGGCTGGCGATGCGGGCGGCGGCGGAGAACTTTGACATGGCGCGCCTGCTCGGCGTGCGGGCCGACCGGGTGATCGCGATCTCCTTTGCGATCAGCGGCGCGCTCGCCGCGGCAGTCGGCGTGCTGATCGTGATGCAGACCGGCCAGGTGACCCCCACGATGGGCCTCACCCCGGTCCTGATCGGGTTCGTCGCGGTTGTGATCGGCGGCTTCGGCAGGATGTTCGGCGCGGTGATCGGTGGCCTGCTGCTCGGCGTCCTCTCCTCTCTGCTTGGGGCCTATCTGCCCGACGGGCTGGTGCCGTTCCGCGATGCGATCGTGTTCACGTTCCCGGTGCTGATCCTGATCTTCAGACCGCACGGTCTGCTCGGCGGAGAGATCGGAAAGGCCCGGGTATGAACGGCGCGCGATTTCGCCCGCGTTCGTCCGTTGCGATCTCGCTGCTGGTTCCGTTGGTACTGATCGCGATCGTCACGCTGGTGGGAGCGAGCGGCACGCCCTCCTTCCAGGGAACGGTGACTCTGATCCTCTGCAACCTGATCGTCGTCCTCGGCCTGCAGGTCTTCGTCGGTAACAGTGGGGTCTACTCGTTCGGGCAGCTCGGCTTCGCGACGGCCGGCGCCTACATCGCGGCGCTTCTCACCCTGCCACCGGCCTTCGCCCTGCTGCAGACGCCCGGCCTGCCGCACTTCATCGCCGACGCTCAGCTCGGTCCGCTGCCCGCGACGCTGATCGCGGCGGCGATCGCCGGCCTGCTTGCGGTGGTGGTTGGCCTTCCGCTGATGCGTACCTCCACCCTTGCGATCCCAATCTCCACCTTTGCCTTCCTGGTTGTCGTCTACAACGTCGCGGCCAACTGGGACCGGGTCACGGGAGGCAGTAGCGGGCTGGTCAGCATTCCGACGACGACCAGCGTCGAGTCGGCCGGGCTCTGGGCGGCCGCGGCCGCCGTCCTCGTGATCGCGTTCAAGTGGTCCGCGAGCGGCTATCGCCTGCAGGCGACGCGTGAGGACGAGGTCGCCGCGCGCTCGATCGGGATCGGCGTGATGAGGGAGCGGCTGATCGCGTTCGGCATCAGCGGTGTGCTGTGTGGGATCGGCGGCGCGCTGGCCGTGCACCAGTCCGGCGTTCTCAACCCCACGACCTTCTACTTCGGCGCGACCGTGACAACGATGACGATGCTGGTCGTCGGCGGCGCCCGCAGCGTCCTCGGCGCGGTGGTTGGGGCGATCGCGATCGCGACGGTGAACGAGATGCTGCGGGGTCTCGAGAACGGCGCCGACCTGTTCGGCGCGATCTCGGTCGGCGCGGCGCCGGGCCTCGCCGCCATCGGCCTCGGGCTGATCCTGCTGGCGACGATGATCGCGATGCCGCACGGGCTGAGCGGCGGCCGAGAGGCGGGCGAGCTGCCCTGGATCCGCCGGCTGGGCTTGACCGCCACGGTGCCGCCACCCAGGACGTCCGGCGTCGCGACCGGGCGCTCAACCGCCGATCCGGTTGGGAAAGGCACGCTGCGGGCCGAGGGGATATCGCTCTCGTTCTCCGGCCTGCGGGTCCTCAGAGGGGTCGACCTCGAGCTCGCGCCCGGCGAAGCGCTCGGCCTGATCGGGCCGAACGGCGCCGGCAAGACGACCCTCGTCAACGTCCTCAGCGGCTTTCAAGCACCCGACTCGGGCGTCGTCGCGCTGGACGGGGTCGACGTCACCGGGCGAACCCCGACGCGCCTCGCCCGCGACGGCTTGGGTCGCACTTTCCAGGCCTCCCTGCCCTTTCCGCACCTGACCGTCCTTGAGAGCGTCGCCGTCGGCGCGATGGGCATCGGGGTGGGCAGGCGGCGCGCGGCGGCGGTCGCGGCCGACGTGCTCAGCCGCCTCAACCTCCTCGAGCAGGCAGCGCTGCCCGCCGGCTCCCTGACCCCGGCAGGCCAGCGCCTCCTGGGCGTCGCCCGTGCGCTTGCCACCCACCCCCGCTACCTGCTCCTCGACGAGCCGGCCGCCGGACTGAACGAAGTCGAATGCGGCGAGCTGGTCGAGATTCTCCGCGACGTGATCAAGGACTTCGGCTGCGGGATCCTGCTCATCGAGCACGAGATGAGCATCGTCATGGAGCTCTGCCCCCGGATCCAGGTGCTCGACGACGGCATGACCCTGTGCGAGGGAACCCCGGAGGAGGTCCAAGCCGACTCGGCCGTAGTCGAGGCTTATCTCGGCAGCGCCTTCCTGGCGGCGGCCGATGCTTGAGCTGCGCGAGATCCGGGTCAGCTACGGGCGCACCGAGGTCGTCCACGGAGTCGACATCAGCGTCGGCCGCGGCGAAGTGATCGGAATGATCGGGCCAAACGGCGCGGGCAAGAGCTCGATCCTGCGATCGATCTGCGGCCTGGTGCGCCCCAGCGGGGGAGAGGCTGTCTTCGAGCACCACGTCCTGACCGGAATGGCGCCTGAGCAGATCGCCCGCCTGGGCCTGGCGATGGTGCCCGAGGGCCGCCACGTCTTCAAGACCCTCACGGTGGCGGAGAACCTGCGGCTCGGTGCGCGCAGCGACAGCGAGGTCGCCACCCGGCTCGAGCCGACGCTCGAGCGCTTCCCGATCCTCCGCGAGCGTGCCCACCAGCGTGCCGATCGCCTCTCCGGCGGGGAGCAGCAGCAACTCGCGATCGCCCGTGCTCTGCTCGGCAGGCCCAAGCTGCTGATTCTCGACGAGCCCTCGCTCGGTCTGGCGCCGAAGACGATCGACCTCATCTATGAGTTGCTGGAGGCCCTGCGCGACGAGGGGATGACGATGCTGCTGGTCGAGCAGAACGCCGCGCGGACAATCGACTTCTCCGACCGCTGCGTCGTGCTCGGCGCTGGCAAGGTCAGGGCCCAGGGCTCGCGTGAGGAGCTGCAACGTGATCCAGGTGTCCTACGTACCTACTTGGGAAGACAGCCATGAACGAAAATGCAATCCTGAGCAATAGACGCGATGCTTGACGATCGCTCAGCGCGAGTCCCGACCGGCGAAGACGTCGACCTCGCCCTGCGGCGCTGCTGGCAACCGGTCGCGAGGCTCCAGGATCTGGAGCACGGTCCGCAGCGCGCAATCCTCCTCGGCGAAGCGCTTGCCGTCTTCCTCACCGAGAGCGGCGAGCCCGCGGTGATCTCCGACCGCTGCGCACATCGCGGCGCTTCGCTCTCGATGGGCAAGGTCTGCGGCGGCTCGATCCAATGCCCCTACCACGGCTGGGAGTGGGCGGGCCGGGACGGCGCCTGCACCCGGGTTCCGTCGCTTCCCGACCAGCGTCAGATCCCACCGCGTGCCCGGGTCCCGGCGTATCCGGCGCGGGCTCACTGGGGCCTCGTCTGGACGGTGCTGGAGGAGCCGGTGAGCGAGCTGCCCGACCTGCCGTGGTTCGATGCGGACAGGTGGACTTGGGGGCATGGGGAGCCCTACGAGCTGCCGGTCGCCTTCGGGGTGATGATCGAGAACTTCCGCGACGTCGCTCACTTCGCTTTCGTCCACCAGGCGACCCTGGGCGCCATGCCGGAGGTGGTCGAGCCGCTCGAGCCGGAACGCCGCGGGCTCGAGGTGACGATGCGTCGCAAGATGGAGTTCGGCGATGACGCGGAAGCGGTCTGGGGTCCGTTGCGGGAAACGGCGACCCACGTGATCGCACCCAACTTCACCTCGGCCCGGTTGTTCACCGAGGAAGGTGAGCGCTGCCTGCTCCATGCCGCGCGTGCGATCGGCCCGACCGAGTCAGCGCACTACTGGATCGAGGGAGGCCTCGAGAACTTCGACGAGGAGCGTCTCGAGCAGGCGATCGCCTACGACTCACGCATATACGCGGAGGACCTGCCGATCACCTCGGCGATCGAGCCGCGCGAACTGCCGCTGGATCCGCGCGCGGACGTCAACGCCCTCGCCGATCGGTTCACCCTCGCCTACCGAGAGGCGTTCGTCGAGTTCGTGCACCGAGCGCGCGCGCCGGGAACTACTCGCCGTACTCGGGGATGAACTGCGGCTTGACCTTCGCCACCAGTTTCGGCTCGCCGCTCGAGTAGTCGTAGATCGGCCATATCCGGGTCGTGTGGTGGTTGTCCCTCGTGTAGCGGAGCCTGCCGACGATCGTCTCGTGGGGCTTTGCTTCGAGCGCATCGGCCAGGACGTCTCCGTCGACGCTGCCGGTCTCCTCGATCGTGTTGAGGATCAGCTGCCCTCCGGCATAGGCGCCCAGCAGGGCACTCGAGACGTCGGTGTCCACGCCAGCTCGTTCGAGGCTCTTGAACAGCTTCGCCGTCGCCTCGTCCGGTGGGTCGTAGGCCGAGCCGTTCGAGGTGGCGTAGATGTCCGTGGTGTCCGGGATGCCCTTCAGCCAGAAGGTGCCGTCGAAGCCGGCCGGGCCGGCGATCGGGACGTCGATGCCGGCGGCGCGGATCTGCTTGATCGCCGCGGCGCCTCCCGGCGGGTAGGAGCACATGACCACGGCGTCGGCACCGGCGTTTCGCAGCTCGCTGACCTGGCTGGCGACCGACTCGTCGTTGTTCTCGAAGTCGGCGGAGCCCGCGATCGTGCCGCCGAGCTTCTCCCAGGTCTGCTCGAAGGCTGAGCAGTAAGCCCTGCCGTAGATCAGCGAGGTGTCGCGGAACAGGAAAGGCCGCCTGGCGCCCCTGTCATGCAGGAAGTAGGCGCCCGCGCTCCCCTCGCTGAGGAGGCTCGGGTAGGAGCTGAAGGAAAGGCGGCCGGTCGTCGGTGGCCCAAAGCCGGGTTCGTTCGCGTTGGAGATGTTCAGCAGGTTGTTCTCCTCGGCAAGTGGCGAAGCGGCCGCGGCGTTAAGCGCCTCGCCGCTGAGGACGAGAACGTCGGCGCCGTCTTCGATCAACTCCTGGACCGCCAGCACGGCTTGCTGGGGATCCGAGCGGGTGTCGGACTGGATCACCCGCACCTGGCGGCCGTTGATCCCGCCACGGGCGTTGGTTTCCTCGATCAGCTGTTCGACGGCGGCGAAGGTGGCGTCGTAGGGCGCCATGTAGCCGGTTTTGGCGATCGCGGCCCCAATCACTATTTCCTCCGGCAGGCCGGCGGAGGGTGACTCGGTCGCGCCGCCGCTGCTGCCGCAGCCGGCTAGGAGGGCAAGTGCGAGTCCGAGGGAGGCGAAGCGGAGGGCCACCACAAAAAAGATTACCTGAGCAATAGACGGTTGAGAACCCCATCGCCGGGTAGGTCCCGGGCATCGGATTGGTCGGCCCCTGCCGAGACGGCTGGGCGTTAAAGGAGGAATCTCGTGAAGCGACCGGGCCTTGTATTGGCAGCCGCCGTGACCGTGTTGGTGTTGGTGCTCGGGATGGCGGCATGTGGAGACGATGACGACGGCGGGGACGGAGGAGGCGAAGCGGGTCAGCTCGACCTGACGATCGGCAACCTGGTCCCGCTCACCGGCGACCTCGCTCCTTACGGGCCGGCCGGGCAGAAGGCCGGCGAGCTCGCGCTCGACGAGATCCAGGCTGCGATCAAACAGACGGGGGTCGACCAGACGGTCGAGCTGACGACGGAGGACGGCGCGTCCGACGACCAAGGCGGCGTCCAGGCGGCGCGCAAGCTGATCGCCGACGGGGCGACCTGCATCTCCGGCGACTATGCCTCGACCGCCACCGTCGCCGTGGCGCGTTCGGTGACCGTCCCCGAGGGCGTGATGCTGATCTCGCCCGCCTCGACGGCCGACGCGCTCTCCGACCTCGATGACGACGGGCTCTTCGCCCGCACGGCGCCGCCGGACGGCCTGCAGGGCCGGGCACTCGCCGACCGCATGGAACAGGAGCTCGGCGGGCTCGAGGGCAAGACGATCAATATCGGCGCACGCAACGACCTCTACGGGACCGGCTTCGCCGACTCGCTGGAAGCGGAATTGGAGGAACGGGGCGCGAACGTCGCCGAGAAGGTCGTCTACGACCCCGAACAGCCGAGTTACAACTCCGAGGCCGAGCAGATCACGTCGGGCAACCCCGACAATTTCGTGATCATCGACTTCCCCGAAACCTTCGCCAAGCTCGGGCCGGCGCTTGTCCGCACCGGCAACTGGGAAGCCTCTAAAACGTTCATCACCGACGGGCTCAGCTCGACCGAACTGCCGGAAGAAGTCGGTGGCGAGGCGACCGAGGGGATGCTCGGCACCGCACCGGGCGCCTTCTCGGGCGATGCTCCGAACGCCTTCGACCGGCTCTACAAACAGTCACCCGGCGCGGCCCGGAACCTGTTCGACTCGACCACCTTCGACGACGTGACCCTCTGTTACCTGGCGGCCGTGGCCGCGGGCTCGAGTGACGGCGCCGAGATGGCGAATGCGATCGTCGACGTCACCGGCCCGCCCGGGCCCAAGTACACGTTCGAGCAGTTGCCGCAGGCGGTCGAAGCGCTCGTGAAAGGCGAGGACATCGACTACGAAGGCGTCTCGGGCCCGATCGACTGGGACGAGAACGGTGACCTCTCGCGCTACATCTACGACATCTCCGAGTTCAAAGGCGGCAAATTGGTGAAAGTCGACACGGTGGAGGTAACGGCGGAATAGCGCTCCGCCGCCTTCTCCGATGGAGGCCTCCACAGCCCAGGCGGAGCCCGCTCCCGGCGAGCTCTTCAGAGAGTTCGCCCGGGCGCGGCCCGCCGCCGCCGCCTTCGGCGTCATTGCGCTGATCGTCCTCGTCCTGATCGCTGCGGAGGGCCTCCACGACGTTGCGCAGGCCTCGCTCAACGGCCTCACGCTCGGTGTCATCTACGCGCTCGGCGCCGTCGGCCTCACCCTCGTCTACGGGATCCTCAGGTTGGTCAACTTCGCCCACGGTGACTTCCTCACCTTCGGCGCCTACATGGCCTACCTGGTGAACGTCACCTGGGGCATGCCGCTGGCTGCCGCGATCTTCTTCGCGATGGCGGCCACGGCCCTGCTCAGCCTCTTCTTCGAGCGCACGATGTGGCGTCCGATGCGGGCCAAGGGGGCGGGGTTCCTGCAGCTGATCCTGATGACCATCGGCCTCGCCTTCGTCATCCGCTCGGCGATCCAGTGGTTTTGGGGGAGCGAGATCCGCACCCTCGACGTCGACGTCACCGACAGCGTCTCCTTTCTCGGCCTGCGGATCGGCCAGACCGAGCTGCTGGTCGTGGTCGTCGGCCTCGCGGTGTTGGTCGCGGTCGGGCTGATCGTCCGCTTCAGCCTGCTCGGCAAGCAGATGCGCGCCCTCTCGGATGACATCGACCTCGCCGAGACGGCCGGCATCGACACCCGTCGCGTGATCCTCTACACCTGGCTCTTCGCCGGCGCCCTCGCCGGCCTCGCGGGTGTGCTCTCGGGCGCCCTCACCAACCTGCGGCCCGAGCTCGGCTTCGAGCTGCTGCTGCCGATCTTCGCCGCCGTCATCCTGGGCGGCATCGGCAGCCCGTTCGGCGCTCTCACCGCCGGGCTCGTGCTCGGCGTCGTGATCGAGCTCTCGACCCTCGTCGTCGAGCCGCGCTGGAAGGTGACCTTCGGCTTCCTCGCCCTGATCATCGCGTTGGTGATCCGCCCGCAGGGGATCTTCGGTCGTGCGAGGGCGGTCTGAGCATGCTCCCGCACGCCTTCACCCTCGAGGCCTTCACCAACCTCGGCTTCTGGAGCGGTGTGTTGGTGGTCGCCGGCATCTACGCCGTCGTCACCCTCGGCCTGCAGCTCAACGTCGGCCACACCGGGATCATCAACTTCGGCCAGGCGGGGTTCATGGCGGTCGGCGGCTACTCGATGGCGATCCTCGTGCTGGAGGCGGGCTTCTCCTTCTGGCTGGCGCTGCCGGCCGCCGTCCTGATCACGATGGCGTTCGGGGTCCTGATCGGCCTGCCCTCGCTGCGGCTGCGCGCCGACTACTTCGCGATCGTCACCCTCGCAACCGCGGAGGTGGTGCGGCTCGTCGCCCAGAACGCCCGTGAGCTGACCGGGGGCAACAAAGGCCTCTATTGCGACTTCGAAGGCGCCAGTCAGGTCTGCTTCGACGACTCCTGGCGCTCCGTCTCGGACTCGATCCTCGGCTTCGTCGAAAACTTCTGGTCCGACCCGGAGCCGCTGCTGCCGCTGCTGCTCGTCATCTGGGTCACGGTCGCGATCGGGGGCGTCACTCTCAGCTACCTGCAGGGGACGCCCTGGGGGAGGGTGCTGCGGGCGATCCGCGAGGACGAGGACGCGGCCCGCGCCCTCGGCAAGAACACCCTCCTCTACAAGCTGCAATCGCTGGCGATCTCGGCTCTGCTCGGCGCCCTGGCCGGCTTCTTCCTCGCCTTCTTCCTGGCGACGATCCACCCCGACGACTACGAGCCGATCGTGACCTTCTTCGCCTTCGGCGTCCTGATCCTCGGTGGCCTCGGCAGCTACCGCGGCGTGGCGGTGGGCGCGGTCCTGCTCTGGACCCTGCTCGAAGGGACGAGGTTCGTCGAGCTGCCGATCAGCGAGGAGAAGACCGCGGCGCTGCGCTTCGCGATCGTCGGCGCGGTGCTGATCGGGCTGATGGCGTTCCGGCCCCAGGGGCTGTTCGGCAAGCGGGAGGAGATGGTGCTCGGTGACTGAGACCGTCAACGGCGAAGCGCTGCTCGGCGTAAGCGGCGTGGTCAAGCAGTTTGGCGGCATCAGGGCTGTGGACGGCGCCAGCTTCGATGTCGCCGCGGGCTCGATCACCGCTCTGATCGGCCCCAACGGCGCCGGCAAGACCACCCTCTTCAACGTGATCACCGGCTTCCAGCGCGGCGATCGCGGCTCGGTCCGCTTCGCCGGCGAGGAGGTGCTGCGGCGGCCGGCGTACGCGATCGCGCGGCGCGGGATGGTGCGCACCTTCCAGATCACCAAGGCCCTGGCGGCGATGCCGGTGATCGACAACATGATGCTGGCCGCACCCGAGCAGCCCGGCGAGCGACTCCACGGACTCTTGCGGGTGGCCACCGCGCGCCGGCGCGAGCGCGAGGTCCACGAGCAGGCCGCCGAGCTGCTCGAGGTCTTCGGCCTCGCCGGCCTCGCCGGTGACTACGCCGGCACCCTCTCGGGCGGTCAGCGCAAGCTGCTGGAGCTGGCTCGGGCGCTGATGGCGCAGCCGCGGCTGTTGCTGCTCGACGAGCCGATGGCCGGCATCAACCCGACCCTGGGCCGGCGCCTGCTCGACCACATGCAGCGCCTGCGCCGCGAGCGGGGGACGACCTTCCTCTTCATCGAGCACGACATGGAGGTGGTGATGAACCACTCCGACCGGGTGATCGTGATGGCGGAGGGTCATGTGATCGCCGCGGGCGAGCCGCACCGCGTTCGCGAGAACCCGGCCGTGGTCGACGCCTACCTCGGGGGGGTCGCGTGAGCGAGAACGGCGCCCTGCTCGTCACCGAGGACCTGGTCGCCGGCTACGTGCCGGGGGTCGACATCCTTGATGGCGTCTCGCTCGAGGTCGGCGAGGGGGAGATCGCGACCGTGGTCGGGCCCAACGGCGCCGGCAAGTCGACCCTGATCCGGACGATCTTCGGCCTGCTGCGTCCGCGCCGCGGCCGGGTCACGCTGCGCGGCGAGGACCTCACCGGGCTCGAGCCGCACTCGATCACCAGGCGCGGGATGAGCTACGTGCCCCAGCTCGACAACGTCTTCCCCAGCCTCAGCGTGGAGGAGAACCTGGAGATGGGCTCGCTCGAGCGCTCGCGCACGCGCGAGCGGATCGGGCGGATGTACGAGCTCTTTCCCCGCCTCGGCGAACGGCGCACGCAGGCGGCGGGGACGATGAGCGGCGGCGAGCGTCAGATGCTGGCGATGGCGCGGGCGTTGATGCCGAAACCCCAGGTGCTGTTGCTCGACGAGCCTTCCGCCGGCCTCGCGCCGGCGTTCGTCGAGGCGATCTTCGAGCAGGTGCGGTCGATCAACGAGGCCGGGGTGACCGTGGTCATGGTCGAGCAGAACGCGCGCCGGGCGCTGGCGATGTCGGACCGCGGCTACGTCCTCGACCTCGGCCGCAACCGCTTCCAGGGCGCCGGCCGCGACCTGCTCGAGGACCACAAAGTGGCCGAGCTCTACCTCGGCGGCACCGCCCGCATCGACCCGACTGAGTCAGATATCCGTTCGGGTAACGGCTAGACGGGTAGCGTCCTTCCGATGGCACGTATGGGCGGCAGCGCCAGCGCAGAGATCGACGCCCCGGTGGAGGAGGTCTGGGCCGTGGTCGAGGACGTGCTCACCGCGCCGGAGTGGCAGGGCGGCGTCGTGGCCATCTCAGCCCTGGAGCGCGACGACGAGAACCGGGCGATACTGGTCGAGATCGAGAACGACATCAAGGTCCGGCACGTCAAGACACGAGTGAGGTTTCGCTATGAGCCGTCAACCGTCCTCTCCTGGACCCAGGAGAAGGGTGACCTCAAGTCGGTCACCGGCTCCTGGACGCTCGAGGATCTTGGCGATCAGCGGACTCGAGCGACGTACACGCTCGACGCCGATCCCGGCCGGGTGCTCGGGATGGTGATTCGGGGCCCCGTCGAGGCCGCCGTCCGTGCAGCGCTCGTAAACGCCCGCCCAGGGGAGCTCAAGGCGCGCGTCGAGGGTCAGGGGCGTTGACGGACGGCGAGCCCAGCGCGCCTTTGCTTTAGTCAGCGCCATGTCGCCCGAGCCCCCGCTGGGAACGCTGCTCGACTGGACGCCGGCCGAGGCGCCGCGCCGGGAGGCGCTGCGCGGCTCGCACGTGCTACTCCGGCCGCTCGACGCGGATGCCGACGCCGGTCCGCTCTACGCGGTCTCGCACCCGCCCGCGGGCGACCCGGCGATCTGGACCTATCTCTTCGATGGGCCCTACGAGAGCGCGGAGCAACTGCGTCGGCTTCTGGCTCAGGTTGAGAAATCGGACGACCCACTGTTCTTCACCCTCGCCGGCCTCCCTGCCGAGCAGCCGCTCGGGCTGGCCTCCTACCTGCGGATAGCCGCCGAGCACGGCACGATCGAGATCGGCAACGTCATGTTCGGCACGCCGCTGCAGCGCACCACGGCGGCGACCGAGGCGATCTACCTGCTGGTCCGGCACGCCTTCGACGAGCTCGGCTACCGCCGCCTCGAGTGGAAGTGCAACGCGCTCAACGCTCCCTCGCGCCGCGCCGCCGAGCGCTTCGGCTTCACCTTCGAGGGGGTCTTCCGCAAGCACTACGTCGTCAAGGGACGCAGCCGCGACACCGCCTGGTACGCGATCGTCGACGACGAGTGGCCAGCGGTACGGGCCGGCTTCGAGGCCTGGCTCGACCCGGCCAACTTCGATGGGGAGGGCCGGCAGCGCCGCTCCCTCACCGAGCTGCGCGCCGCGCTCTGAACTGCCGCAAAAGGGTTTGACCCGCTGCCCGCGGGGGCACGAAGAGAGGATGAGCAGCAGTTGGCCGGCGACCCTGAAGCGGACCGTGACCGAGTTCAGGGACGACAACCTGAGCGACTGGGCCGCGGCGCTGACCTATTACGGCCTGCTCGCGTTGTTCCCCGCCCTGTTGGCGCTGGTCTCCTTGGTCGGCCTCTTCGGCGACCCCAAAGCCACGACCGAGAAGGTCACCGAAGTGGTCACGGCGCTGGGGCCCGAATCGGCGATGGAAACCTTCGCCGGGCCGATCGAATCGATCACCTCCAACCGCGGCGCCGCCGGCCTGACGCTGATCATCGGTCTCGCCACGTCGCTGTGGTCGGCCTCCGCCTATGTCGGCGCCTTCATTCGCGCTTCCAATGTGATCTACGAGACGCCGGAGGGGCGCCCGTTCTGGAAGCTGCGCCCGCTGCAACTGCTCGTCACCCTGACGATGATCGTGCTGATTGCGGTGGTCGCCTTGGGGCTGGTGCTAACCGGTCCGGTCGTTGAGGCGGTGGCGGAGCCATTTGGCCTCTCCGACACCGCGATCACCGTCTGGGACATCGCCAAGTGGCCTGTCCTGGCGGCGCTCTTCATCCTCCTGATCGCGGTTCTCTACTACGCCTCGCCCAACGCAAAGCTGCGCGGCTTCAGATGGGTGACGCCAGGCAGCCTGGTCGCGATCGCGATCTGGATCGTCGCCTCGGCGGCCTTCGCTCTCTACGTGGCCAACTTCGGCTCCTACGACAAGACCTACGGCACACTCGGCGGCCTGATCGCCCTGCTCGTCTGGCTCTGGATCACGAACCTGGCGATACTCTTCGGCCACCAGCTGAACGCCGAGCGCGAGCGCAGCCTCGAGCTCGATGAAGGCCGGCGCGAGGCCGAGACGGACCTGCAGCTGGAGCCGCGCTCCGAGCCCGACCAACCGGAGACCAGAGGCGGCCAGCCCTAGACGCTGCGGGCGCTTACCACAGGTCGGTTGGAGAGATGCCGGACCGAATGCACAGGTAGGCCACCCCTCCGGCTCCCAGCACGGTCAGGGCACGGCGGCCGACGCCGATCCATTCCCGCGCCATTCGGGGCGAGTGCAGGTCCCGTCGCTCATACCGCTGGAATGCCAAATGCCAAAGACGATCGGCGAGCTCATGGCCGTCCCGGTGGATCCGCATCTGTAGCTCATGTTCTTTTCGCCGCAGATCGATGGCGATCTCGGCCTGCTTTCTCAGCAGCTCCAGGCGGTCCTCTTTGAGGATCTCCTCGCCGTCGATCAGCTCGCGCGCGGTCTTGGGCGAGCGGATGATCTCCGGCCGGATGCGCCTCGGAGGGCGATCGCTGCGGCCAGGCTCGGAGGCCATTCACGGCCCGTCTTGGATTGGCGCTCCAGGCGTCAAGGCCCCTGCTCCACGTCCTCGAGAAGCCATGCGCCGCGCTCCTGCAGCTCGGCCCCTGACAGGACATCTCCCACCGACAGCTCACGGCTAGGCGCACCGGCCGTCTCCAGAGCCATCCTCAGCTGGTAGACGGGGTACGAGCTGTCGGTGTCGAGAGAGAGAAGCCACCCCCCGTTTGTCTCGGCTGCCCAGACGATCAGGTTGCTTGCCCGGCCTTCGGCCAGCACCTCTTGCGCAGTGGTCATCGCGGCGGGCGACTCGACCAGCAGCAGCTTCTGGTCGCGTTCGATCCGGCCGATCGCGTCCGGCTCTCGTTCGACCTCGCGCAGGATCTCGCGCGCCGCCGGCGTCAACGAGTACAGGGTGCCGCGGGTGGGGGCGTCGGTGTCGATTTCCAGGATGCCGTCGGCGACCATTCGTCGAAGGACCCCGAAGATCGAGCCGGTCGGCTTCCCCAGGTGCCGCGCAAGCTGACTGGCGGCCATCGCCCCCTGCAACAGCGCCAGCGACACAGCCAAGCGCGTGCCCCGGAAGTCCCGACTGGAAAGCATCCAGGCATCATGAAGTAACGGCCGGTATCGTGTCAAGCATTCCGACCGTCCAGTTTGATACCGCAGTTGGCTTCTACCCAATGTTCAAGGCAAATTCCCGGTTTCCTGCTGGTTGCAACCAGTCCTCAAACGCAACCAGATCGAAACAAGCGCCGCAACGACGATCGCTGCGACCCGCGTTGCTCGGGGCTGGGGTCGTGGCTAGGTCTCGAGCCAGGTGCCGCTGGGGCCAAGGTTGCGTACGGGCGTCTCGCCGACCTTGCTCTCGCAGCCCCAGGACTCGTGGATGTGGCCGCAGACGGCTAGCCGGGGCTGCTTCTCCTCGATCGCGCGCAGCAGCGCGGCACTGCCGAAGTGGTCGCCGCCGCCGTTGGCGTCGCAGTGCCCCTGCGGCGGCGAGTGCAGGACGAGGACGGCGCCCTCGGGGCAGCCGGCGAGCATCGTCGCCGCAGCCTCGTCGTCGAGGTCGAAGCTCCAGTCCCAAGGGGTGACGGGAACGCCAGCGCCGAGGCCGTAGAAATCGGCGCCGGCGATCGTCGCGCCGCCGCCGTGGAGGACGGTCGCCGCATCCCAGCCGGCGGCGGCCTCGCGCAGCGCGTCCTCGGTCTCGTTGTTGCCGGGGACGAGCACGGTCGGCGTCTCGATCGCCGCCAGGGCCCCGATCGTCTCCTCCAGCCCCTCGTGCACCGAGGCGAAGTCGCCGGCGCCGATCACCACGTCGGCCTCGGCCGCAATCTCGACCAGCTTCGCCGCCTGGCCGAGGTCCCGGTGCAGGTCGCTGAAGGCGAGGATCTTCACCGTTCGAAACTTACTTGGATCGGCTGCTCGGGCGCCGATGAGAATTTACAGTTGCTGCGCACACACGCGACGTTTTGTCTTCTAGGATGGAATGATGGAGTCGATGAGGAAAGCCTGGACCGACGAGCGTCTTGACGATCTCAATAAGCGTGTAGACGAGGGCTTTAGCCGCATCGACGCGGATATCAGAGCGCTGCGGGCCGAGGTTGGGGGCTTGCAGCGGACGATGGCGCAAGGTTTCATCGCCCTTTCCGCCGTGATGGTCGCCGGCTTCGGCGGCATCGCCGGCCTCATCGCAACTCAGATCTAGAGAGCCCCAGGCGCGGCGCCGGGGCCATCACCCCTTAATTCTCGGGGATCTCCTCGACCTTGCCGGCCGGCATCCAGATCAGGGCGACGACGAAGGCGACCGCCATCACCCCGGCCATCGCGTAGAAGACGGTTCGCGAGGCGAGCGCGAAGTCGAGCTGCACGGCGGAGAAGATCTCTTTCGCTTTCGATCCCGCCTGTTCGGCGAACGAGCTCTGGTCGCCGCTGGACCCGGTCAGCGATTCGGCGATCTGGTCCGCCTCGGACTTGGGGATGCCCTCTTCGCCCAGGGTCGACTCCAGGTTCGCCTTGTTCTGCGTGATCAGGATCGTTCCCAGCACGGCCATGCCGAGGCTGGAGCCGAAGTTGCGCACCGTCTGCGTGATCCCGGTCGCCTCGCCGTAGCGGCTGCGCGGCACGCGGTTGAGCGCGTCGGTGTTGGCGGGGCTCAGCACCAGGCCGACGCCGGCGCCGGCCAGGACCATGAACGGCCACTGCGAGTTGACCGAGAGGTCGGGCATTTCCTTTGCCCAGAGGGCGAAGCCGACGGCGGCGAGGAGACAGCCGAGGACCACCACCGGCCGTGCCCCCTTGGTGTCCAGCACGCGCCCGCCGCGCTGCGTGGCGACGAAGAAGCCGCCGAAGAAGATCAGGAGATAGAGCCCGGTTTCCGAGGCGCTTTCGCCGAGCGAGATCTGCGCGTACATGCTGGCGAAGAAGAAGAGCGGGACGAAGGGGATCATCAAGAGGAAGAGGATCGCGTTGTCGACCGCGAAGGCGCGGTTGGCGAAGGTCCGGATCTGCATCAGCGGGTGCTCGAGGCGCAGCTCGTAGCGGACGAAGGCGACCAGCAGCGCCACGCCGGCGGCGATGCTGCCCCAGGTCGCGGGGCTGCCCCAGCCCCAGACGCTCGACTGCTGCAGGCCGAGCACGGCGAGCCCCATCCCGGCGGCGATCAGCAGTGCGCCGCGGTAGTCGAGCGGCGCCGGGTGGCGCTCGTTTGAGGGCTTGGCGATCGCGGTGAGGACGAGCGCCCCGATCGCGACCGGGACGTTGATCCAGAAGATCGCGCGCCAGGTCCACTCGGTCAGGTAGCCGCCGGCTATCGGGCCGATCGAGGTGAAGGCGCCGGCGATGCCGAAGAAGATCGCCAGCGCGCGGCCGCGCTCGCCGACCGGGAAGGTGCCGAGGACGATCGCCAGCGCCGCCGGGAACATCAGCGCCGCGCCGGCGCCCTGGATGATGCGGAAGACGATGATCCAGGGCTCGGTGGCGCCGCTGTCGGTCGGCGTCGCCCCGCAGAGCGCCGAGGCGGTGGCGAAGATGACGACGCCGATCGTGACCATGCGCCGGTGGCCGGCGATGTCGGCGAGCTTGCCGCCGAAGGCGAACAGCGCCGACAGCGAGAGCAGGTAGCCGTTGACGATCCACTGCACCCCGGTGGAGGAGAGCGAGAGATCCTGCTGAAGTTCGGGTATGGCGATCGCGACGATCGTCTGGTCGATGAAGGTCATCGACACGGCGAGGATCATCGCCGCCAGGGTCAGGGTCTTCTTGCTGCTGCCGGTCTCGTCCATGGGAGTGCGGTTTGATGCAGAGGCGGTCAGTCCTTCCCCGCCGATGGGCCAATCGGGGCAATTCTTCCCGCCGGTGGGCCATAAAGTCCACCCCGGATGGACTTTTAGGCCCACCGGCCTGGGGTTTCGGTAGTCTCGCCCGCGCTCATGCCCGACGTCTTCTGGATCGGTCTCGGAATCGCCGCCTTCGGCGTGCTGCTCGGCCTCTTTGCCGGCGCCCGCTCGCGCAGCACGGCGACCCTGACCGGCCTCGCGATCGGCGCCTTCCTCGGCACGCTCGCGGCCTTCCCGCTGCTCGCGCTCGGACTCGCGACCGCCTGAGGGCTGCGTAGGAGCCCCGCCCAGCGGGTATCTGCGCGCCATGGCCGAGATCGTCGCCATCCCCAACCTCACCCTCCACGACGGAGTCGAGATACCGCAGCTCGGCTTCGGCGTCTTCCAGGTGCCGCCCGAGGACACCCAGGCGGTTGTCGAAGAGGCGCTGGCCGCCGGCTATCGCCACATCGACACCGCCGCCGCCTACCGCAACGAGAAGGGCGTGGCGGCGGCGATCGCCGCCGCCGGCATCCCGCGCGAGGAGATCTTCGTCACGACCAAGCTGTGGAACTCGCAGCAGGGTCACGACTCCGCCCTCGAGGGCTTCGACGCCAGCCTCGGCCGGCTCGGCTTCGAGTACGCCGACCTCTACCTGATCCACTGGCCGGTGCCGACCGAAGACCGCTTCGTCGAGACCTGGCGGGCGTTCGAACGGATCCGCGACGAGGGCCGTGTGCGCACGATCGGCGTCTCGAACTTCCGCGTCGATGACCTGGAGCGGCTCGAGCGGGAGACCGAGACGCGGCCAACGGTCAACCAGATCGAGCTGCACCCCCGCCACCAGCAGGCCGAGCTGCGCGCCTGGCACGCCGAGCACGGTGTCGCCACCGAGGCCTGGAGCCCGCTCGCCCAGGGCGCGCTGCTTGACGAGCCGGTGATCGTCTCGATCGCCGAGCGCCACGGCAAGACCCCCGCGCAGGCGATCCTGCGCTGGCATGTCCAGCTCGGCAACGTCGTCATCCCCAAGTCGGTGACGCCGCAGCGCATCCGCGAGAACCTCGAGATCTTCGACTTCGAGCTGGGCGCGGAGGAGATGGACGCGATCGGGGGGCTCGACGCGGCTGAGCGGATCGGTCCCGACCCGGCCACCTTCGTCTCCCCTTAGGTCGGCCTGACCCTGAAAGGATGCCTGGCTGATGAGCCAGGATCGCAAGCGACCCGAGCAGCCGCGGGGAGAAAAGACGCTGCCGGGCGTCTGGCGGCTGCGGCTGGCGCTGCCCTGGCCAGGGGTGCCGCACGGCAACGCCTGGGCCGTCGCCGCCGACGGCGGCATCGTCCTCTTCGACACTGGGATCGGCGGCAAGGGGAGGCTGCGCCAGCTCGACATCGCCCTCTCCCAAGTCGGGTTCGGGCTCGAGGACGTGCGCCTGCTGGTCTGCACCCACTCGCACACCGACCACTACGGCCTCGCGGCGCCGATCGTCGAGACGGCCAGCTGTGAGCTCTGGATGCACCCGGCCTGGGAGCACGTGCGCATCCACGCCGACGACCCGACCGCGGCGCTGGAGCAGCGGATCGAGGTGGCCCGGCAGAGCGGCGTCCCGATGGCGGCGCTGGAGCGCTACCGCGAGGCCCGCCAGGACGACGACAACGGGATCGATGCGATCGTCGAGCCCGACCGCGACCTCCTGCCGGGGGTCGAGGTCGAGACCGATCTCGGCACCTGGCAGGTCCACGAGACGCCCGGCCACGCTCCCTCGCATGTCGTCCTGCACCAGCCCGAACGCAAGCTGATGATCTCCGGCGACCACCTGCTCGGCCGCACCGTGCTCTTCTTCGACCACGGCCACACGCCCGATCCGATCGGCGAGTTCCTCGGTGGCCTCGACGAGATCGAGCCGCTCGAGGTCGGCCTCGTCCTGCCCGGCCACGGGCGCCCCTTCCGCGACCCGGACGTGAAGATCGCCGAGAGCCGCCGCCAGGTTGACGGGCTGCTCGGCAAGGTGCGCGAGTCGCTCACCGAAAAGGAGAAGACCGCCTTCGAGATCGTCGCCGACCTCGTCGGCCCCGAGAACGTCAACACGCCGGCTAGCGCCTGGGCGTTGCAGATCGTCCTCTCCTGCCTCGACCACCTGGCGATCCTGGGCGAGGTAGAGCGGGTCGACGGGACCGACCCCCAGCGCTGGAAGCTGGGCTAGGCCCACCCGGCCCACTCGATAGCCTGCTGCGCCATGGCCAGCTTCACCTTCGTACGAGAGATCGCGGCGCCGCCCGAGACCGTTTTCGAGGTGCTCACGGATCACCGCGGGTACGCCGACATCACGCCGGTGCGCAAGGTCGAGATGGAGCGCGAGGGGGAGCCGGCGCCCAACGGCGTCGGCGCGATCCGCGTGCTGAGCTCGGTCGGGCCGCCGCTGCGCGAGGAAGTGCTCGCCTACGAGTCGCCCAGCCGCTTCTCCTACACGGTGCTCTCCGGCCTGCCGGTTCGCGACCACGTCGGCACGGTCGAGCTGACGCCGAACGGCGTCGGCACCAAAGTCGTCTACGCGGTGCGCACCCACGCCACCGTCCCCGTGGTCGGCTGGGCCGTGGTGGCGGTGATCAAGCAGGCGATCAAGCAGCTCCTCGGCGGCGTCGCCAAGGAGTCCGAGCGCCGCGTCGCGGCCGGGGGTTGAGCCGGCCCGAATGGGCCTGCGCATAGACGAGAAGGAGCTGCGGCGCCGGTGACGCTGAGCTCGCGCGCGATCATCGCCCTGCTCGCGGTCATCCCGCTGCTGCTGCTCGGCGGCGCGGCGCTCGCCTATGAGCTGCTCAAGCGCCCGGCCGACATCCACAACGCCGATGTCCCGTTCCAGGCGCAGAAACCGCCGCAGCCGAAGGCCAAGCTGACCAACTGGCCGATGTTCGGGTTCAACCGGGCCCGCACCCGCTACCTGCCGGCGAACGGGGTCAAGCCCCCCTTCCGCAAACTCTGGCGCTACACCGGCCGGCCGCTGCTCGAGTTCCCGCCGATCTTCGTCGCTGGCAGGCTCTACTTCGTCGACAACAGCGGCTTCGCCCGTGCCCTCGACGCCGATACCGGCAAGGTGCTGTGGAAGCGGCGGATCGGCCGCCTCAACGCCTCATCGCCGGCCTACGCCCGCGGCCGCCTCTACGTCGTCAACCTCGTCCCCGGCCACATCCTCAAGCTCGACGCGAAAACGGGCAAGACGATCTGGAAGCGGGAGCTGCCCGGCCGCGCCGAGTCCTCGCCACTGGTCGTCGGCCGCAGCGTCTACTTCGGCTGCGAGTGCGGCGAGCTCTTCTCGCTGAGCACGGTCAACGGCAACGTGCGCTGGGCGACCTCGCTCGGCGGCGAGATCAAGGCGGCTCCCGCCTACCAGAACGGCGCCCTCTACGTCGGCGACTACGGCGGCTACATGAACGCGGTCGACGCCGAGACCGGCGAGCTGATCTGGCAGAGCGACTCGCTCGGCCAGGGTTTCGGCACCTCCGGCGCCTTCTACTCGACCCCCGCGGTCGCCTTCGGCCGCGTCTACGCCGGCAACAACGACACCCGCGTGTACAGCTTCGACCGCCGCGACGGCACGATCGCCTGGACCTACTCGACCGGCGGCTACGCCTACTCGGGACCGACCGTCGCCACCACCCAGCACAGCCCGCCGACCGTCTACATCGGGTCCTTCGACGGCAACGTCTACGCGCTCGACGCCGAGGACGGCGGCGTGCGCTGGTACCGCTCGACCGGCGGCCAGGTGATCGGCTCGCTTTCCGCCGTCGGTGACATCGTCTACGTCGCCGAGTTCACCAACGAGACGACCAGGGGCTACATGATGCGCAGCGGCCGCGAGGTCTTCCGCTACAGCCGTGGCACCTACACGCCGGTGATCTCCGACGGCCGCCGCCTCTTCCTCACCGGTTACTCGAGCATCACCGCGCTACGGCCTTACGAGTACAGGGCGAAGGTCGCCGACCGTGTCGTCGCGCCGAAGGGCAAGCCGCGGCGTAAGAAAGGCGCTAGCGGGACTTCGGCGCAACGCCGCCCGGCGGCGGGGGCGGCGCCTGCGGCGGCCGCGGCGCGAAGTGGGGGATGCGCGGGTGGTGGAGCCAGTTCTTCAAAACGGAAAGGCTCGCCGGGTAGTTCTGAATCCGGTAAGAGCTCGAAGCGCCAAAGTCCTGGTAGTAGACGAGCATCTTGCAACGGCGGTGGCGGTCGACCCAAGTGAGCAGGCGGCGGACGAAGCGCGGGTCGTCGGCCCCGACCACGCCCCACTCGGGCAGCGCGAACGGCTTCTCCTTGTAGCGCCGGTACAGCCCCGCGAGCGCTTTCCAGTCCTGGTTGTCGGAGTAGACGTCGGTACCGACCCAGTCGACCCAGTCGTCGCCGGGGTAGAAGTGGCGCGGCCGGTTCTGGGGGACGGTGGGCGAGCCCGCCGGCAGGACGCTCCAGAGGACCGCCACTGGCGCCTTCGGCAGCCCGCGCACGTCGGCGTTCAGCGGCGGCAGGCCGGCCTGCGCCAGCCGGGCGTCGATCTCGCTGCGCTTGCCGCCGCCGTGGACGATCACGTGGATGCGGCGGAAGGCGAGCTTGTACCAGCGGGGCCGGTGGGCGGCATCGCGCGGTGCGCCCTCGCAGTCGTAGGAGGCGTAGACGTTGAGGCAGCGGTTGGGCTCGCCCAGCGGGCGGATGTAGGCGCGCATCTTCTTCATCCAGAACAGCTTGTTGAGCCGGACCAGGTAACCGTCGCCGTCACCCTTTGCGATCCCCCGCGGGGTGATCAGCTCGTGGCCGTCGTTGTTGTCGGCAGTGGTGATGTGGAGGACCGGCCGCGCTCGCGCCTCCTGCCAGCGTTCGATCGACTTGGGGAAGTCGGAGCCCCAGGTGCGGAAGGTCTGGATCAGCGCCGGGTGCTTGTCCGTCAGCTCGCTGAAGCCGCCGAAGTCGGCGCTGTCGCCGGTGTCGGAGATGCCGAAGAAGACGTTCTTGCCGCGCGGCTCCAGGGTGTCCGCACGCGCCGGCGCCACGGCCGCCGCGAGGCAGAGCAGCACGGCGCAGAGCAGCGCGCCAGCGGCCCTCGTCCTTGCGCTCGCCTGGTTGGTCCTCATGCCGTCGGGCACTGTGGCGAGTAACCCGTCAAATCGACGGATAACTCGCCACGGTGGGAATGCTTATGCAGCGGCCGCCGCGGTGCGGACGATCGCCAGAACCTCGCCGGCGTACTTGGCGACGAAGCTGGGGCCGACGCCGCGGATTGCCTGCAGGCTCGCCGCGTCCCCGGGCCTGGCGGCGGCGATCGCTTCCAGGGTGCTGTTGTGGGCGACCGTGTACGCGGGCTTGCCGTCGGCGGCGCGCAGCCGCCACTCCTTCAGTTGCTCGAAGAGGGCGACGTCGGCGGGGGCGAGCTCGGGCGGCGGTGCGGCGGAGCCCTTGGCGGCCCGGCGCTTGGGCTTGACCGCGACCGTCTCCGGGTCGGGCAGCCAACTCTGCTGGTCGCAGACGTCGCAGCAGCGGCCCAGCGGGCGCCCCGCCTCGCGGTCGCCGAAGTGGTCGAGGACGCTGCGGCGCCGGCAGCGCTCGGAGTAGATGAAGGACTTGATCGTCTCGTAGTCGCGCCAGCCGCGCTCGCGGGCGATCGTCAGGTCGGGGTCGCGCTGCTGGATGAAGCGAACCAGGCGGCCGAGGTCGGCTCGCATCGCCAGCAGCACGGCCTTGGCGGGCAGCCCATCCCGCCCTCCTCTGCCGGCCTCCTGGTAGTAGGCCTCGAGGCTGGTCGGGATCGCCATGTGCCAGACCGAGCGCACGTCCGCCTTGTCGACGCCCATGCCGAAGGCGTTGGTGGCGACGATCACGTCCGCCTCGCCGGCCATGAAGCGGCGCTGTGTCTCGGTGCGGTCCTCCGACTCCATGCCCGCGTGGTAAGCGAGCGCGCGCAGGCCGGCGTCGCGCAGCGCGGCGGTGACCTCGTCGGTGTCTTTGCGCGTGCCGCAGTAGACGATCGCCGGGCGGTTCTCGGGGTCGGCCAGCCCCGCTTCGAGCAGGGCCAGCCGCCGCGCCTTTGACCCCTTGCCTTCCAGGTGCACTACGTCGAAGGAGAGGTTGGGCCGGTCGAAGCCGGAGCGGACCTGAAGCGGGTCGCGCATCTCGAAGCGGCTGGCGATCTCCCTTCCCACCGCCTCGGTCGCGGTCGCGGTGCAGGCCATCACCGTCGGCCGACCGAGCCGCTCGGCGACCCGGGGGAGTTGCAGGTAGTCGGGGCGGAAGTCGTGCCCCCACTCGGAGACGCAGTGCGCCTCGTCGACCGCGAGCAGGTCGACTCGGCGGCGGCCGATCGCCTGTTGGAAGGCTTCTGAGCCGAACCGCTCCGGCGAGCAGTAGACGATTCGCGCCTGGCCGCCGGCGACCTGGGCCAGGGCGCTGCGCACGTCCTCCCACTCCATCGCCGAGGTCACCATCGCCACCGGGTGGCCTGCCGCGGTCAGGCGCCGCCACTGGTCGTTGATCAGCGCGATCAGCGGGCTGACGACGATCGTCAGGTCCTCCGTGGCCAGGCCGGGCAGCTGGTAGCAGAGGCTCTTGCCGCCTCCGGTTGGCATCACGATCAGCGAGTCGCGGCCCGCCAGCGCCGCCTCGACCGCCTCGCGCTGGCCCGGTCGGAAGGACTCGAAGCCGAGCTTCGCCAGCAGCTCGTCAGCCTGGCTTTGCCTAGAAACCGAGGACTCCACCGGGCACCGGTTCGGGCAGCCAGGGCTCGTGCCACTGACAGATGCCGCGGGTGAGGGTCTCGGCCTGCTTCGGCCCCCAGGTCCCTTTCGCGTAGGGGTGGACGGGGCCGGGTTCGTCGAGCAGCGGCTGCACGATCCGCCAGGTCTCCTCGACCGTGTCCTGGCGGGTGAAGAGCTGGTGGCGGTTGTGCAGGGCGTCGTCGAGCAGCCGCTCGTAGGGCTCGGGCTCTTCTCCTGGCGCCTTTTCGAAGAGGACCTCGAGATCGGCGGGCTCGAACGCCTCCTCGCCCGCCCGCTTGGCGAATAGGCGCTGACGCGCCCCCGGGGCGGGCTCGATCCGCACCGTCATCTGGTTCGCTTCCGGTTGCTTGCCGGGACCGACCCCGAGCCGTGGTGGGCGCTTGAAGACGACCGTCACCTCGCTCGACTTGACCGGCATGCACTTGCCGGCGCGGATGAAGAAGGGCACGCCGCTCCAGCGCCAGTTGTCGATCGCCAGCTCGACCGCGGCGAAGGTCTCCGTGGTCGAGTCGGGCGCCACGTCATCGACGTCGAGGAAGCCCTCGTACTGACCGCGCACGTAGCGCTTCGGGTCCGCCGTGCGGGTCGCCTTGAACAGTTCCAGCTTCTTGTCGCGGATCGAGTCGTGGTGGTTGCCGGTCGGCGGTCCCATCGCGACCAGAGCCAGCACCTGCAGGGCGTGGTTCTGGATCACGTCGCGCATCGCCCCGACCGCGTCGTAGAAGCGGCCGCGGTCCTCGACGCCGAAGTCCTCGGCGATCGTCATCTGCACGTGGGAGACGTGCTCCCTGTTCCAGATCGGCTCCAGGACCGAGTTGGCGAAGCGCAGGTAGGTGATGTCCATCACCGGCTCCTTGCCGAGGTAATGGTCGATCCGCAGGATCTGATCCTCCTGCAGGGCTTCGTAGAGGTCGGCGTTGAGCGCCCGCGCCGAGGCCAGGTCGTGGCCGAAGGGCTTCTCGATCACGACGTGGGCGTCCTCGGTCAGGCCGGCGTCCTTGAGCCCATGGACCACGGTCGCGAACAGCGAGGGCGGGATCTCGAGGTAGAAGACCGGCCGCTTCGCCTCGCCGATCGCCGCGGCGACGCGTTCGAAGGTCGCGGGGTCGGCGTAGTCGCCCTGGACGTAGGAGATGCGGGCGACGAGACGCTCGATGGCGTCCTCGTCGGGTTCGGCGACCGTCGCCTCGATTGCCTCGCGGGCATGCTGGCGCAGCTGCTCGACGCTCCACTCGTCGATCGCGACGCCGACGATCGGGCAGGAGAGCTTGCCGCGCGCCTCCAGCCGGTAGAGGGCGCGAAAGGTCATCTTCTTCGCCAGGTCGCCGGTGATGCCGAAGATCGCCAGCACGTCGGCGCTCGCCTTGGCGTCTCGGTTGGCGTCGGTGCCGGCCATCCGTCGCCAGGCTACCCGCTGTCCAGGCGTCGACCACATGGCCAGGCGTCGCCTGGCTGGCGTAGGGTAGGAACGATGGAGCTGGGACTCGTCGGCCTCGGTCGCATGGGCGCCAACATGGCCCGCCGCCTGATGCGCGACGGCCATCGCTGCGTCGTCTACGACGTCAACCCCGACGCGGTCTCGGCGCTGGCGGGCGAGGGCGCCGACGGCGCCGCCTCCCTGGAGGAGCTGGCCTCGAAGCTGAGCGCCCCACGCTCGGTCTGGGTGATGGTGCCGGCCGGCGAGATCACCGAGAAGACGGTTGAGGACGTCGCCGCCGTGCTGGAGGGCGGCGACGCGATCATCGACGGCGGCAACTCCTACTACCGCGACGACATCCGCCGCGCCGAGAAGCTGCGCGAGCGCGGCGTCGATTTCGTCGACTGCGGCACCAGCGGCGGCGTCTTCGGCCTCGAGCGCGGCTACTGCCTGATGATCGGCGGGCCGGACGGGGCGGTGGAGAGGCTCGACCCGATCTTCGCCTCGCTGGCGCCGGGAGTCGAGGCGGCGGAGCGCACGCCAGGTCGCTCTGGTGACCCGGGCCCGGCAGAGAACGGCTACCTGCACTGCGGCCCGAACGGCGCCGGCCACTTCGTGAAGATGGTCCACAACGGGATCGAGTACGGGATCATGGCCGCCTACGCCGAGGGTCTCAACATCCTCAAGAACGCCAATGCCGGCAAGGTCGAGCGCGAAGCCGACGCCGAGACAGCGCCGCTCGACCACCCCGAGTACTACCAGTACGACCTCGACCTGCCCGAGGTGGCCGAGGTCTGGCGGCGGGGGAGTGTGGTCGGCTCCTGGCTGCTCGACCTGACCGCGGCGGCGATGCAGGAATCGCCCGACCTGGCCGACTTCGCCGGCCGCGTCTCCGACTCTGGCGAGGGCCGCTGGACCTCGATCGCGGCGATCGACGAGGGCGTGCCGGCGCCGGTGCTGACGACAGCGCTCTACGAGCGCTTCTACTCGCGCGGGCTTGACGACTTCGGCGACAAGGTGCTCTCGGCGATGCGTAAGCAATTCGGCGGCCACGACGAGAAGAGCGGCTAGTGACCATCGACCTGGAGGTCGTCGCCGATGAGAAGGCGGCGGCGCGCAGGGCCGCCGAGTTGATCGCGGTGGCCGGCGCCGACGCGGTGGCCGACCACGGGTTCTTCTCGCTGGCGATGAGCGGCGGGCGCACGCCGTGGGCAATGCTGGCGATCCTCGGCGAACAGGAAGCGATGCCCTGGGGAGAGACCGAGCTCTTCCAGGTCGACGAGCGGCTCGCCTCGCCCGGCAGCCAGGAGCGCAACCTCACCCACATGGTGCTGGGCCTCTCGATGGACCACCAGGCGGCGCTGCGGCCGATGCCGGTCACCCAGCGCGACCTTGAGGCGGCGGCGCGCGAGTACGAATCGCAGCTGCCCGACCCGCTCGACTTAGTCCACCTCGGCCTCGGCCCGGATGGCCACACCGCCTCCCTGGTCCCGGGCGATCCCGTGCTCGAGGTCAGCGACCGCCGCGTCGCCCTCACCGAGACTGCCTACCAGGACCACCACCGCATGACCCTCGCCTACCCGGCGCTCGACGGGGCGCGCCGCATCGTCTGGCTCGTCACCGGCGAGGCCAAGCGCGACGCCCTCGCCAAGCTCCTTGCCGGCGACCGCTCGATCCCGGCCGGCCGGGTCGAGAACGACGAGATGGTCGTCGTCGCCGACGAGGCCGCGGCGGGCGGCTAAGTTCGTTAGCGGATTCGCTGACGTATCGTTTGCGAATTCGCTAACATGGGACTCATGCCTCTCGCACCTGCCAAGACTTCCGCCTCCGCACTGATCGAGGACATCCTCCGGCAGAGTGGGCTCAGCCAGGCGGAGCTCGCCCGTCGTGCGGGGCTGCCCCGGTCGGTCGTCAACGTCTACCTGCGCGGCAAGCGAGAGCCCGGTGCCGACGTGCTCACCCGCCTGGCCGCCGCCGGCGGCCTCGAGCTCGGACTGGCGCCGCGCAAGCCCCCGGTGGACCCCGAGCGGGCGGGCAAGATCCTCGTGCAGGTCCTCGAGCTGGCCGAGGCGCTGCCGTTCCGGGCGCGTCCCGAGCTCGACTATCCGAAGCTGGCCGATCGTCTCGCGGCAGAGCCGGCGTGATGAGCGAGCTCGTTGAGAAGCTCTTCGCGATCCATGACTCGCTGACCCAAGCAGGTCTGGCCCATGCGTTTGGTGGAGCTATAGCCCTTGCTTACTGCACCGAGGAACCGCGAGGAACGCGCGACTTGGACGTCAACATCTTTGTAGACGCCGCAAAAGCAGAAGCCGCCCTTTCGGCCCTGCCGGATGGCGTTACGGTCACCGACGAGAAGGTTGCGTCAGTGATCCGAGATGGGCAGACGCGGCTCCTGTGGGGTGACATTCCAGTTGACATCTTCCTCAACAACATGCCCCTTCACGAGGCGGTTGCCGGTGCCGTCGTCTGGGTTCCCCTCGAGGGCCGTGAGGTCCCGGTGCTCGACTGCGCCTCGCTGGCCATTTTCAAGGCGTTCTTCGACCGCACCAAGGATTGGGCTGACCTCGAGGCGATCGCCGAGGCGACGCCGGAGGACATAGAAGCGGCCGCGACGACGATCGCCGAGCTCGTCGGGCCGGATGATCCTGCCGTCAAACGCCTCGAGCAGCTCGCGATTCCGAGCTACCGCAGGTAGCGGCCCGATCAGGCGAGGTCCAGCGATACGGCGTGGTTGGCGACGATCCGGTTCTCCGGGTCGTAGCGGCGCTTGACCTCGGCCAGGCGGGCGCAGGTCTCGGCGGGGAGGATCGCGTCGGCGTCGCAGGGGCGCTCGGCGAAGTTGAAGTAGCCGCCCTCGGCGGCCCAGGGCCCCATCGCCTCCGGCATGCGGTCCAGGTGAGCCCCGACCGCCTCGCCCAGCTCCGGTGTCATCGGCAGGCCGATGCCGAGCATCGCGAAGGCGGCGTCGATCTTGTCGAGGGCGCCGCCGCCCTCGGCGGGACGCCCCAGGGCGCCGCCGAGCTGGCGCAGCTCGGCGAGCAGCAGTGGCGAGCCGGACTCCGGGCCGGCGTAGGCGACGAAGGCGTCGATCGCCTCGTCGGGGAGCTCGCGGATCGTGGCGTGGTTGCCGAGGGCCGGGACGGGCTGCTCGGGGTCCATGTGGATTTTGCCCAGGCCGGCGGTGGGCATCTGGTCGAAGGTGTCCATGATCGGCTCCCCGATCTCGCGCAGCGGCGCGATCGTCGCTTCGCCCTCCTCGCGGCTGCCGATGCAGGCGGCGTCGATCGTCAACAGCGGCCGGTCGCGGATCGGCTCGGGGACGTCAGGCATCGGGGGCGGGCGGAGGAAGCGGACGACGGAGGTGACGTCCTCGGAGACGCCCGCGGCCCAGTCGCGGTAGGCACGGACCCCCTCGGCCCCGGCCTCGGCGGGGAAGAGCAGGGCGCCGGCGTAGACGTCGGCGATCGCCAGCAGGTCGAGCTGCAGCGCGGTGACGATCGCGTAGCCGCCCCCGCCGCCCCGCAGCGCCCAGAAGAGATCGGGCTCATTACCAGCGTCGACCGTCAGCGGCTCGCCCCCGGCCGTCACCAGCTCGATCGCCCGCACGTTGTTGCAGGCGAAGCCGTGGCGGCGGCCGAGCCAGCTCAGCCCGCCCCCGAGCGTGTAGCCCGTGACACCAACGTCGATGGCGGATCCGGGAAGGAAGATGAGGCCGTGCTCGCCGGCCGCCGCACTCAGCTCCATCGACAGCACGCCGGCCTCGACGCGAGCAGTGCGGGCGGCTGGGTCCACCTCGATGCCGCGCATGCGCTCGGTCCTGAGCAGGATCGTGTCCGCGAGCGGGCCGAGGGCCGCGGCCCCATGGCCCGTGCCCTGGCCGGCGACCCGGAGGCCGTGATCTGCGGCGAAGCGCACGGTGGCGACGACGTCCGCGGCGCTCTCGGCGAAGACGACTGCCTCCGGGCGCTGGTCCGCGATCAGGTTCCAAGCAGCGCGTGCCTCGTCCCAGTCGGGATCGCTCGGCGTCGCGACCCTGCCATCGGTCGTCAGGTCTTTGAAATTGGCCACTTGGTCCCTCCGATCAGCACCTCGCTGACCATATCCGGCGGGAAGAGCCCGTGGGCGGCGATTCCCGGGTCCGCCTCGAGCCGGGCGGCGAGCGCGGCGGGGTCGCCGACCTCGCCGCGGTAGTCGGCGATCCGGCCGTCGTCGGGACTGGGGGGGACGTCGCGCAGATCCACCTCCGGGCCGAGCCGGGCCAGGGTCGAGCGCAGGCCGAAGCCGAAGAGCTCGAGCGGGACCGGGGCGGTGAGCGCCTCCACGGGCTTGCTCGAGTCGGCGATCACGAGGAAGCGCTCGGCCGCCGCGGCGACGATCTTCTCGCGCAGGTGGGCGCCGCCACCGCCCTTGATCAGCCAGCCGTCGGGCGTCACCTGGTCGGTGCCGTCGATCGCGATGTCGAGCCGCTCCAGCGCCGAGAACTCCTCGACCGGGATGCCGAGGCCGCGTGCCTGCTCCTCGGTCGCGACCGAGGTGGCGACGCAGCGGATCCCGCTCAGCCTTCGCCGCGCCAGCGCCGGCAGCAGGTGCTCGACGGTCGAGCCGGTGCCGAGGCCGACCGCCATCCCGTCCTCGACCAGCTCCGCCGCCGCCTCGGCCGCCGCTCTCTTCTCGGCATCCGCGTCGCTCACGGGCGCGGACTCTATGCTCGCGGTGAGATGGACCCGCGCATCTGGTTGACCGGCGAGCGAGGCGAGCCGCGCTCCGTCGCGCTCGCGGCGGAGCGCACCGTGGTCGGGCGCTCCCCTGAGGCCGACGTCGTCATCGACGACGAGGCCGTCTCCTGGAACCACCTCGAGATCGAGCGCCGCGGCGACGTGCTGCTGGCGACCGACCTCGACAGCAGCAACGGCACCGCCCTCAACGGCGAGCCGCTCGACCGGCCGCGGCGCCTGCGCGGCGGCGACGTCCTAATCCTGGGCGGCCACCGGCTCGAAATCGCCGACGGCGACCTCGGCGCGGGCCAGCGCACCGTCGCCAGCAACGCCCCCTCCGTCGCCCTCAGCGAAGAGGAGCGTGCCACCGCTGCGGCGCTGGTCGCGCCGTACCGCAGCGAGGGCGCCTTCGCCGGTCGCCCCGCCACCAGGGCGGAGCTGGCCGAGGCCCTCCACGTCAGCGAGCGCACCGCACAGCGCCGCCTCGACGCGCTCGCCGCCAAGCTCGAGATCTCCGGCGATGCTGGCCGCGAGCGCCCGCGCCTGATCGCCGCCCGCGTGATCGAGCTCGGCCTCGACCGTCCTCAATAGCCGCCACGCATCTGCTCTGACCCCCATATAGCGGGGGTTAGAGCAGATGCGTGGCATGGACCGGGCCAAACGTGGCCCGGTCCAGGGCGTCGCTGTCGTTGGCGCGCACGCCCCTAGGGCCGAGCATCGGTGGGCAAGCTCAAACCCACCAAAAGGGGAGTCCAATGCTCAACCGAACGATCATCACCGGCCTGCTGGCCGCCCTCTTGCTGGCCCTGCTAGCCGCCACCGCGGCGGCTGCGCCCGGGCACTCGGGGGCCGTCGTCTTCTCCCGCGTCGTGGTCAAAACGACCAAAGACAAAGAAGGCAAAGAGACGAAAACGGCCGAAGGCGGCCTCTACGCGGTGCGCGACGGCCGCCTCAACCAGCTGACCGAAGACCCGACCGACACCGAACCGGGCTTCTCGCCCGATGGGCGTGCGATCGCCTATGTCCGCGGCGGCGACGTCTTCTCGGTGCGGGCCGACGGCTCCGGCCTGCGGCGCCTGACCAGCGGCGGCGAGCTCGACTCGGCGCCGACGGTCTCGCCCAGCGGCAAGCTCGTCCTCTTCGAGCGGCGCTCCGCCGCCGGCGCGCCGGGCGATCTGTTCGCGGTCAACATCCTCGGCGGCGGCGCCAGGGCGGTGACCAGCACTCCCGAGGATGACCACGAAGCGTCCTTCTCGGCCGACGGCCGCCTGATCGTCTTCGTCCGCAGCAGCGGCGCGGCCGACGACCTCTACTCGGTGCGGCCTTCCGGCGCTCGCGCCAAGCGCCTGACCAGGACGGGGCGGATCGACGAGTTCAACCCGCGCTACTTCGCCGCCGGCATCGTCTACAGCCGCGGCGAGAGCGGTGAAGCGCCAAGCGCCTACGCCGACGTCTACACGATGCGCCGCAACGGCAAGAAAGTGCAGCCGCTGGTCGCTGGCGCCGGCTCGGCCTACGTCGAAGACGTCACGCCGAACGGCCGCACGGTGCTCTTCCGCCGCGACCAGGGCCTCTGGGTTAAGCAGATCGGCCCGAAGCGGGCCAGCAAGCTCAGCCAGCTGCCCGACGGCTCGAAGACCAATGCGGTCTTCTCCTCCGACGGCAAGCGCGTGGCGGCCTTCATCGAGGTCGACGGGCGCGAGCAGCTTTCCTCGATCTCGGTCTCCAACGGCTCGGCGGTCGAGCTAGCGGAAGGGTTCGAACCGCTTGAACCCTCGACCGAACCGGGCACCGTCACCACCCTCGGCCCGGTGATCACCTGGCAGCCGGTGCGGCGCTAGGACTCCCCCCGGCACCAGCGCGAAGGGCCTCCTCCGGGAACGGAGGGGGTCCTTCGTCGTTTTGCGCCGGTATAACCGCCTCATGGGGGACCCCGCAATCGGCTCGACCCTGGCCGGCTACAGGATCGACGCGCTGATCGCGCGCGGCGGGATGGGGGTCGTCTACCGGGCGACCCACATCGCGCTCGATCGGCCGGTGGCGCTGAAGGTGATCGCCCGCGACCTCGCCGAGAAGCAGGGCTTCCGCGATCGCTTCCTGCGCGAGTCGCGCCTCGCCGCCCGCCTTGACCATCCCGCCGTGGTGCCGGTCTTCGATGCCCGCGAGGAGGAGGGTGAGCTGATCGTCGCGATGCGGCTGGTGAACGGCAGCGATCTGCGCCAGCTGATCGACCGCGAAGGGCCGCTGGAGCCGGCGCGCGCGATCGCGCTGCTCGGCCAGGTGGCGGAAGCGCTCGACGCCGCCCATGCCGCCGGCATCGTCCACCGCGACGTCAAGCCCCGCAACATCCTGGTCGACGGGGACCGTGCCTACCTGACCGATTTCGGGCTCGCCAAGGCGGTCGAGGAAAGCGGCGTGCTGAGCGGCACCTCGGTCGTCGGCACGGTCGAATACATGTCGCCCGAGCAGTGGCGCGGCGCCAGGGTCGGGCCCGCCACCGACGTCTACTCGCTCGGCTGCGTCCTCTACGAGGCGCTGACCGGGATCGTTCCCTACGCCCGCAAGGATGGCGACGCCGAGCCCGAGATCCCCGCCGGCCTCGACGCAGTGATCGAACGGGCGGTTGCCAAGGACCCCGCCGACCGTTACCCGAACGCCACCATCCTGATCGCGGCCGCGCACGAGCGCGAGGGCGCGACGCCGACCGCGACGCGGGTCCTGACGGACGGGCCGGGGCCGACGGAGCGCCTGCAAGCGGGGCACGCCTGGGGTTGGCGGGAGCGGATCTCCACTGCGCACCGAGGATGGCTGGCGGCGCCGGTCGCCGCCGTCGTCATCCTCGTCGTCCTGGCGCTGCTGCTGCTCGGCGGCAATGACGTCTCGGTCTCGTCTCCGATCGAGGTCGGGCGCGGGCCGCTGCGGCTCGCCGTCGGCGAGGACCGGGTCTGGGCGACCAGCGCCCTCGACGGGACCCTCGTCCGGATCGATCCGCAGACGCGCGAGGTGACGGGCGAGATCCAGCTCGGCAAAGGGATCTCCGGCGTCGCCGTGGGCAAGGGCTTCGTCTGGGTCACGCGGCCGGCGACGGGGGAGCTCCTGCGCGTCGACCCGGATCTGCAGCGCGCCGACCCCGACCGCCAGGTCGTGATGCGGATCGAGCTCGGCGGGCGTCCCGGTGCGATCACCTTCGCCGGCGGCCGCGTCTGGGTCGCCGACGAGGCGGGCGCCGGGATCAGCGCGGTCAACCCACCCGCCGGCCGCGTCTACAAGCGCAACCTTTTCCCTCGCGCCGAGCCGCTGCGGCTCGGCGCTGGCGCCGGCGGGCTTTGGGTCAGCAGCGCCACGACCGGGTCGATCCGTCGCATCGATCTCAGCGAGGCGGTGGGCGAGACTGCGATCGCCGTCGGTCGTGGCCCTTCCGGGATCACCGTCGGCGGCGGCATCGTCTGGGTCGCCAACAGCCGTGGCGACGCGGTCACCCGGGTCGACCCCGCGACCCGCGCCCTGCTCGGTGAGCCGGTCCCGGTCGGCGATCGCCCTGGCGGGATCGACGCTGGCACCGACGCGGTCTGGGTCGCCAACGCCGCCGACGGGACGGTGAGCCGGATCGATATCGCCGACGCCGAGACGGTCGGCGGCGCGATCGACGTCGGCCTATCGCCCGGCGCGGTCGTGGTCGGCGAGGAAGCGGTCTGGGTCGCCAACAACGGCGATGGCACCGTCACCCGCATCGAGCCGTGATCCGGCGAGGATAGGATCGAACGCAGTGGCGCGGGACATCGACCAGCTCTGCATCAACACGATCCGCACGCTCTCCATCGACGCGATCCAGAAGGCGAACTCGGGTCACCCGGGGACGCCGATGGCGCTGGCCCCGCTCGCCTACACGCTTTGGCAGCGCTTCCTGCGCTTCGACCCGGCCAACCCGATCTGGCCCAACCGCGACCGCTTCGTCCTCTCGGCCGGCCACGCCTCGATGCTGCTCTACTCGCTGCTCTTCCTCGCCGAGGTGCAGGCGGTCGACCCCGACTACGAGGTCGTCGGCAAGCCGTCCGTCTCGCTCGGGGACATCGAACGCTTTCGCCAGCTCAACTCACGCGCCCCTGGCCACCCGGAGTACCGCTGGACCTCCGGCGTCGAGACGACGACCGGTCCGCTCGGGCAGGGCGTCGCCACCTCGGTCGGGATGGCGATCGCCTCCAAGTGGCATGGCGCCCGCTACGGCGCCGAGCTCTTCGACTTCGACGTCTACGCGATCGCCGGCGACGGTTGCCTGATGGAGGGCGTCTCCGGTGAAGCCGCCTCGCTCGCCGGCCACCTCAGGCTCGACAACCTCTGCTGGCTCTACGACAACAACCAGATCACCATCGACGGCAAAACCGAGCTCGCCTACGAGGACGACGTCGCCGCCCGCTTCCAGGGCTACGGCTGGAACGTGACCAGGGTCGGCGACGCCAACGACACCGAGCTGATCGCCGCCGCCCTCGAGGAGTTCAGGGCGGAGGAAGGCCGGCCGACGCTGGTCATCGTCGACAGCCACATCGGCTGGGGCGCGCCGCACAAGCAGGACACGCCCGCCGCCCACGGCGAGCCGCTCGGCGAGGAGGAGGTGCGCGAGACCAAGCGCTTCTACGAGTGGCCTGAGGACGCCCAGTTCCTCGTCCCGGAGGGGGTCAAGCAGCGCTTCGCCGAGGGAGTGGGCCGCCGCGGCGCCGAGCTGCGCGCCGAGTGGGAGGGGAGGCTGGCCGAGTACGCGCAGCAGAGCCCCGGCCTCGCGGCCGAGATCGAGGCGATGCAGCGGCGCGAGCTGCCCGACGGCTGGGACGCCGAGATCCCCAGCTTCGAGCCCGACGAGAAGGGGATCGCCACGCGCAAGGCCTCCAGCCAGGTCGAGAACGCGGTGGCCGCGCGCCTCCCCTGGCTGCTCGCCGGCTCCGCCGACCTCACCGACTCGACCTCGGTCAGGCTCTCCGTCGACGGCGCTGCCGACTTCGAGCCCGGCAGCTACGACGGCCGCCAGCTCCATTACGGGATCCGCGAGCACGAGGCGGCAGCGATCTCGAACGGCCTCTCGCTCTCCAAGCTGCGGCCGCTCTGGTCGACCTATCTCACCTTCTCCGACTACGCGCGGCCGGCGATCCGCCTTTCGGCGCTGATGGAGCTGCCGGTGATCCACGTCTTCACCCACGACTCGATCGGCCTCGGCGAGGACGGCCCGACCCACCAGCCGGTCGAGCAGCTCGCCTCGCTGCGGGCGATCCCCGGCCTCGACGTGATCCGCCCCGCCGACGCCAACGAGGTCGCTGTGGCCTGGCGGGTAGCGCTCGACCGCCATCGCCAGCCGGTTGCCCTCGTGCTTACCCGTCAGAGCGTGCCGGTCTTCGACCGCTCCAAGTACGCCTCCGCCGAGGGCCTGCGCCGCGGCGGCTACGTGCTCGCTGACTCCGACGGCGGCGATCCAGAGGTGATCCTGATCGCGACGGGCAGCGACGTGGCGCTGGCGCTTGCGGCATACGAGGAGCTGAAGAGTGAGAGCGTTCGCTCGCGTGTGGTGAGCCTCCCCTGCTGGGAGCTCTTCGACCGCCAGGACCAGGCCTACCGCGACCAGGTGCTGCCGCCGGGGGTGACCAAGCGCGTCAGCGTCGAGGAGGCCTCGACGCTGGGCTGGGATCGCTACGTTGGGTATGAGGGCGTCAAGATCGGAATGCACACTTTCGGCACCTCGGCGCCGCTGAAGGACGTTCAAGACAAGTTCGGCTTCACCCCCGACCGGGTGGCCGAAGCCGCAAAGGAGCTGCTCTGATGAAGCCGACCGCGAAGCTGCACGAGCTGGGACAGAGTCTCTGGCTCGACAACATCACCCGCACGATGCTGGAAGACGGCACCCTGCAGGGCTACATCGAGGAGCTCTCGGTCACCGGCCTCACCTCCAACCCGACGATCTTCGACAAGGCGATCTCCGGCAGCGACACCTACGACCAGCACATCGCCGAGCTCAGCGCCAGCGCGGTCCCTGAGGAGGGGATCGGCGCCACGCCCACCGAGCGGATCTTCTTCGAGCTGGCGCTGGCCGACCTGCGCGACGCGACCAACCTCTTCGCCGCGGTCCACGAGCGCACCGCCGGTGTCGACGGCTACTGCTCGCTCGAGGTCTCGCCGCTGATCGCCGACGATGCCGACGCGACGATCGAGGAGGCGGCGCAGCTCCACGCCAAGGCCGAGCGCGACAATCTCTACATCAAGATCCCCGGCACCGAGGCGGGACTCAGGGCGATCGAGGAGTCGATCTTCGCCGGAGTGCCGATCAACGTCACCCTGCTTTTCGACGACAAGCAGTACCTCGCCGCCGCCGAGGCCTACATGCGCGGGATCGAGCGCCGGATCGAGGCGGGGCTCAGCGCCGACGTCTCCTCGGTCGCCTCGCTCTTCATCAGCCGCTGGGACGTCGCCGTCGGCGGCGAAGTGCCGGACGAGCTGCACAACCGCCTCGGCATGGCGATCGGCTTCCGCGCCTACCGCGCCTACCGCGAGCTGCTCGACTCGCCGCGCATGCAGCGGCTGATGAACGAGGGGGCGCGACCGCAGCGCCTGCTCTGGGCCAGCACCGGCACCAAGGATCCAGACGCCTCCGACACCCTCTACATCGAGGGCTTCGCCTCACCCCTCACCGTCAACACGATGCCCGAGCCGACCCTGCACGCCTTCGCCGACCACGGCGAGGTCGGCGACCCGGTGTCGCCCGACGGCGGCGACTGCGACCAGGTGCTGGCCGAGTTCGGGCAGGCCGGGGTCGACGTCGACGCGCTCGCCGAGCGGTTGCAGGAGGAGGGCAAGGACGCCTTCGCCAAGTCGTGGGACGAGATGCTGCAGACGATCGAGTCGCAGGCCGGGGCGCGCGCGTGAGTGAAGTCCCCCCGCTGATTCAGGGGGACGCCTGGCAGGCACTCGAGGAGCACTTCGCAGAGATCGAGGGACGCCACCTGCGCGACCTCTTCGGCTCCGATCCCGAGCGCGGCGAGCGCCTCCTCGCCGACGGCGCTGGCCTCCACCTCGACTTCTCGAAGAACCGGATCACCGACGAGACGGTGATGCTGCTCGGCGACCTCGCCCGCGAGCGCGGCGTCGAGGAGCGGCGCGAAGCGATGTTCCGCGGCGAGCACATCAACGTCTCCGAGGACCGCGCCGTCCTCCACGTGGCGCTGCGGATGCCGCGCGAGCGCTCGCTCGTCGTCGACGGCGTCGACGTCGTCAAGCAGGTCCACGAGACGCTCGACCGGATGGCCGCCTTCGCCGAGCGCGTCCGCTCCGGCGAGTGGACCGGTCACACCGGCAAGCCGATCCGCAACGTCGTCAACATCGGCATCGGCGGCTCCGACCTCGGCCCGAAGATGGCCTACGAGGCGCTGCGCCACTTCTCTCGCCGCGAGATGACCTTCCGCTTCGTCTCCAACGTCGACGCCACCGACTTCGTCGAGTCGACCCGCGACCTCGACCCCGAGGAGACGCTCTTCGTCGTCTCCTCGAAGACCTTCGCGACGCTGGAGACGATGACCAACGCCCACACCGCGCGCGAGTGGGCGCTGGCGGGCCTGGGCGGGGACGAGGCCGCCGTGGCCAAGCACTTCGTCGCCGTCTCGACCAACGCCGAGGAGGTGGCCGGATTCGGCATCGACGCCGAGAACATGTTCGGCTTCTGGGAGTGGGTGGGGGGCCGTTACTCGATGGACTCGGCGATCGGCCTCTCGACGATGCTGGCGATCGGCCCCGCCCGCTTCGCCGAGATGCTCGCCGGCTTCCATGCCATGGACGAGCACTTCCGCGAGGCGCCGCCGGCCGTGAACCTGCCGATGCTGCACGGGCTGCTCGCGGTCTGGTACTCCGACTTCTTCGGCGCCCAGACCTACGGCGTCTTCCCCTACGACCAGTACCTGCACCGCTTTCCCGCCTACCTGCAGCAGCTGACGATGGAGTCGAACGGCAAGCACGTCACCCTCGACGGTGCCCACGTCGACTACGACACCGGGGCGATCTTCTGGGGAGAGCCGGGGACCAACGGCCAGCACTCCTTCTACCAGCTGATCCACCAGGGGACGCGCCTGATTCCCAGCGACTTCATCGCCTTCATGCGCTCCAACAACCCGCTCGGCCAGCACCATGACCTGCTCGTCTCCAACGTCTTCGCCCAGGCCGAGGCGCTCGCCTTCGGCAAGACCGAGGAGCAGGTGCGGGCCGAGGGCACGCCGCCGGAGGTGGTCCCGCACCGGGTGATGGAGGGCAACCGCCCCTCCAACACGATCCTCGCCGAGCGCCTCGACCCCTTCACGCTGGGCACGCTGGTCGCCCTCTACGAGCACAGCACCTTCACCCAGGGAACCGTGTGGGGGATCGACTCCTTCGACCAGTGGGGGGTGGAGCTGGGCAAGGCGCTGGCGAAGGCGATCGTCCCCGAGCTGCAGGCCGCCGACGAGCCCAAGCTCAGCCACGACAGCTCGACCAACGCGCTGATCCGCCGCTACCGCCAGGCGAGGCGCGCGGAGTAAGTCGTGCCGCTCGACGCCCTCCCGCTCGCGGCGTCGGAGTCCAACCTGCTCGCCGCGCGCGAGCTGATGGCGTTCACGCTCGGCTTCCACATCGTCCTCGCCTGCCTCGGCGTCGCCTTCCCGGCAATCATCCTCACCGCCAACTGGCTCGGGCTGAGGCGCGGCGACGAGGACGCCCTGCGCCTCGCCCATCGCTGGTCGAAGGTCATGGCGGTCACCTTCGCCGTCGGCGCCGTCAGCGGCACCGTGCTCAGCTTTGAGTTCGGTCTGCTCTGGCCCGAGTTCATGGAGCGCTTCGGCGACGCCTTCGGGATCGCCTTCGCGATCGAGGGGATCTTCTTCTTCGTCGAGGCGATCTTCCTCACGATCTACATCTACGGCTGGAAGCGGCTCGGCGGCTGGGCCCACTTCTGGTCCGGGGTGCCGATGGTGATCACCGGCATCGGTGGTGCCTTCTCCGTGGTCACCGCCAACGCCTGGATGAACCAGCCGCAGGGCTTCACCCTCGACGCCGCCGGCAAGGTCGTCGACACGCAGCCGCTCGAGGTCCTCTTCAACCCTGCCTGGCACTACGAGGTGCCGCACATGCTCCTCGCCGCCTACATGGTCGCCGGCTTCGGGGTCGCCTCGGTCTACGCGGTCGGAATGCTGCGCGGGCGTCGCGATCGCCTCCACCGGCTGGGGCTGCTGATCCCGCTGACGATCGCCTGCATCGCCACCCCGGTCCAGATCTTCGTCGGTGACACCGCGGCGCGCGAAGTTGCCGACCACCAGCCGGCCAAGTTCGCCGGCTTCGAGTGCATCCAGGAGACCGGGCCTAACCAGACCGAGTACATCGGCGGCATCTGCACCGACGACGGGGTCAAGTGGGCGATCGGCATCCCCGACCTCGACTCCTATTTGGTCGGGTTCAGCGCCGACACGGTGGTGACCGGACTGGAGGACATCCCGCCCAACGAGCGCCCGCCCGCCAACACGCTCCTCCACCTTTCCTTCGACACGATGGTCGGGATCGGCACGGCGCTGCTCGGCCTCGGCGCCTGGCTCGCCTTCGTCTGGTGGCGGCGGCGGGACATCCCGCAGACGCCCTGGTTCCTGCGTGCCGTCGCCGTCTCCGGCGCGGCGGCGGTCGTTGCCCTCTGGTGCGGCTGGATCGTCACTGAGGTTGGGCGCCAGCCCTGGATCGTCCAGGGCCACATGCGCACCGAGGAAGCGGTGACCGAGGCGGGCGGGATCTGGTTCGCCTTCGCCGGCATCGTCGCCCTCTACGTGGCCCTGGGCACGGGCCTGGTCCTCGTTCTGCGCGCGATGTCGCGCCGCTGGCGCGAGGGCAACGAGGCCGAGACCCCCTACGGACCCGGAGCCCATGAGCAAGGCTGACGCCTGCGCGGCGATCCTCTGGACCGGAGCCACGCTCTACGCGGTCTTCGGCGGCGCCGACTTCGGCGGCGGCCTCTGGGACCTGATCGCCGGCGGCGCGGAGAAGGGGGAGCGGCCGCGGGCGCGGATCCAGCGCTCGCTGACCCCGGTCTGGGAGGCCAACCACGTATGGCTGATCTTCATCCTCGTCGTCCTCTGGACCGCCTTCCCCGAGGCCTTCGGGGCGCTGATGTCGACCCTCTACGTGCCGCTGGCCCTGGCCGCGGTCGGGATCGTCCTGCGCGGCGCCGGCTTCGCCTTCCGCAAGTCGATCGAGTCGCTGCCGGCGCGCCGGGCGATGGGCGCCGCCTTCGCGATCTCCTCGGTGCTGACCCCGTTCTTCATGGGCACGGTGGTCGGCGCAGTCGCCGACGGCAGCGTGCCCGCCGATGGCAACGGCGACGCCTTCTCCACCTGGCTGGCGCCGCTGCCGCTCCTCACCGGAGCGCTCTTCGTCGCCACCGGCGCCTACCTCGCCGCCGTCTTCCTCGTCGTCGACAGCCGCCGCGACGCCGACGCCGAGATGGAGGACTACTTCGCCCGCCGCGCGATCGCCGCCGGGCTCGCCGCGGGCGCCCTTGCCCTCGCCGGCCTCTTCGTCCTCCACGCCGACGCCAACTATGCCTTCGACCGCCTCCTCGACGAGGGCCTGCCGCTGGTGATCGTCTCGGGACTCTGCGGGCTCGGTGTCCTCGTCCAGCTCCTCCGCGGCGCCCGGCGCGGCCTGCGCCCGTTCGCGATCGGCGCCGTCGTCGCCGTGATCTGGGGCTGGGGAGTGGCCCAGTTCCCCTACTTGCTGCCGACCTCGCTGAAGATCAGCGAGTCGGCGGCTCCAGGACCGACTCTCGACTCGGTCCTGATCGTCTTCGGCATCGCCGCGATCGTCGTCCTGCCCTCCCTTGGCCTGCTCTACTGGCTCAGCCAGAAGGAGCTGGTCGGTGAGTGAGGGAGGCGAGATCCGTGCCGTCCTCTTCGACATCGACGGCACCCTGCTGGTGACGGGGGGCGCCGGAGGCGCTGCCTGGCAGCGCGCCTTCGAAGAGCTGCACGGGGTCGAAGCCAACGTCGCCGAGCACACCGATGCCGGCATGACCGATCCCGAGATCGCCAAGATCATCTTCCGCGAGGTGATCGGCAGGGAGGGGACCCCCGAGGAACGCGCCAAGGCGATCGGCCGCTACCTCAAGCATCTGCCCGACACCGTCGCCGAGTCGAGCGGCTACCGGACGATGCCGGGGGTCGAGGCCCTGCTCGACGAGCTGATCGACGCCGGCATCCTGCTCGGCCTCGTCACCGGCAACATTGAGGCCGCTGCCCACATCAAGCTCGCCCGCGCCGGCTTCAACCGCTTCTTCAGCTTCGGCGGCTACGGCTCCGACTCGCCCGACCGCACCGAGGTGACGAAGACGGCGCTGGCCCGCGGTGAGCTCGTCTCCGGCGGGGCCCTCACCGACGGCGCGTGCATCGGCGTCGGTGACACCCCTCGCGACGTCGATGCCTGCCATGGCGCCGGCATCCGCGTCGTCGGCGTCGCCACCGGTAGCTACTCGGTGGGGCAGCTGGAGGAGGCGGAGGCGGACTGGGTGCTGGAGACGGTGAGGGACGGGTTCCCGGTTGAGAACCCATCCCGGTAGGACTTTCACTTAACTTTTTCTGATGAACCTGGGAGGTCGTCCGAGGATGGTGGCGCAGAAAAAGTACAAGACGTTTCAGCCCTACCGGGATGGGTTTGTCATCGCGCTCCTGCTGGCACTGCTCCTCCTATCCGGCTGTGGGGGCTCCAGCGGCGGTGGGGATGAGGAGCAGGCGGTTGATCGGTTTGATGCGGGAGCTGCTTATGCGTTGGTCGAGGAGCAGGTGGGGTATGGGCAGCGGCCGGCGGGGTCGCCTCAGCTGCGGCGGCTGGCAGTCGAGCTGCGGCGCTCGATGCCGAAGGGGCAGTTCGAAGCCATTCCGGGGGAGCCGCGGCTGCGGAATGTTGTGGCGGTGCTGCCGGGGCGTGAACCCGGCATCGTCGTCGGCGCCCACTACGACACGCTGGTCAAGCCGCGCGGCTTCGTCGGCGCCAACAACGGGGCCGCCGGGTCCGCGGTGGTGGTCGAGTCCGCCCGCGCCCTAAGCGGCGCGCCCGCCGACCCCGGAGCCCGCAAGGTCAGCTTCGTCCTCTTCGACGGCGAGGAGCCCGCGGCCGGCCTGCCCGAGGAAAGTCCCGACTTCTACAACGAAGGACTGCGCGGCTCGCGCGCCTACGTCGACGCCCATCCCGGTGAGACCAGCTCGATGGTCCTGCTCGACTACGTCGGCAATCGTGGCCTATATCTGCCGCGCGAGGCGAGCTCGACCGAAGAGCTCTGGAGTCGTCTCTTGATCGCCGCCGAAGCGGTCGGCGCCCAGCGCTTCTTCTCCAGCGAAGCCGGCCTGGAAATCATCGACGACCACACGCCCTTCCTGCGCGCGGGCGTGCCCGCGATCGACCTGATCGACTGGTCCTACCCCGGCCACAGCCTCGCCGACGGTCTCGACAAGATCTCCCGCCAGAGCCTCGACGCGGTCGGTGAGACCGTCGTCCAGCTGGTCGAAGAACTCCGGTCTGAGTAGGGCGAGTCTCAGCCTGCCAGCGAGCAGCGCGCTTGGTAGATCGAGAGGAAGCCGTTCTCGAAGCCGTTGCGCGCCATCCGCAGGTAGAGGCGCCAGACGCGGACCCGTTCGGGGCCGGCGAGGCGGACCGCCTCGTCGAGGTTCTCGTCGAGCCGCCGCGCCCAGTGACGCAGCGTCTCCGCGTAGTCGGCGGCGAACTCCTCGACGTGGCGGGTGACGAAACCGGCCCGCTCCAGCGCCAACAGCACCCGCGAGAGGTGCAGCGGTTCGGCGTCGGGGAAAACGTAGCGCTCGGAGAACGGCCCGGCCTCGGGGTCGGTGTGGCGGAGGCGGGCGATGCCGTGGTTGAGCAGCCGCCCGCCCGGCTCCAGCAGCCCGGCCAGGGTGCGGGCGTAGACGTCGATCTGCGCTGCGCCGACGTGCTCGACCATGCCGATGCTGGCGATCGCGTCGAAGCGCTCGCCGGTCAGGTCGCGGTAGTCCATGACGCGGATCTCGACCCGGTCGGCGACGCCGGCGGCCTCGGCCCGCTGCCGCGCCCGCTCGGCCTGCGGCGGCGAGAGGGTGATGCCGAGCACCCGGGCACCGTGCCGCGTCGCCGCCCAGAGCGGGAAGCTGCCCCAGCCACAGCCGACGTCGAGCACCCGCTCACCCTCTTTCAGCGCCAGCTTGCGGGCGACCATCTCGAGCTTCTCCTCCTGTGCGGCCTCCAGCGTCTCGGCGCCGCGCGAGAAGATCGCGCAGCTGTAGGTCATCGAATCGTCGAGGAAGAGCGAGAAGAACTCATTGGAAACGTCGTAGTGATGGCGGACGGCCTCGGCGTCGCGCTCCTTGCTGTGACGGTGGCCGCTCGGCCGCAGCTCGGCGGCGGGCCGGCGTGGCGGGCGGGTGAGGCCGGCGGCGCGCACGGCGCCGAGCAACAGTCGCGCCTTGTCGGCGCCTTCCAGCGGCGGCGGCTGCCAGTTGTCGAGCAGCCCGATCACCGCGTCGATGTCGTCGACCTCGATCTCGCCGCTGACGTAGGCGCGGCCGAGCCCGAGCTGGCCAGGAGCCAGCAGGGCGCGCGCGGCGGCGCGCGGCGAGCGCACGTAGAAGGTCGGGCCCGAGTCGCCGGATGTGACTGGCAGCCGCGTCCCGTCCCAGAACTCGACCGCAAAGGGCCGCTCCGGGATCCGGGTCTCGATCTCGCGACGCAGGCGTGCCGTATTCGCGAACGGCATGTGCGCATCATTATGATCGTTACTGCATGACGACCAGCGGTCCTCTCCCTTCAGACATCCAGCCGGTCGAGAACGAGACCCGCGACCGGATCATCACCGGGCTGGTGACGCTGGTCCCCTTCATCGCGATCGGCCTGGCGGGCTGGCAGGTCTGGGGCAGCGCCCTGCACTGGCGCGACATCGCGATCTTCTTCGTCATGTACATCCCGCTCGGGCTCGGGATCACGGTCGGCTTTCACCGCCACCTCACCCACCGCAGCTTCCAGACCCACCCCTGGTTGCGTGGTCTGCTGGGGATCCTCGGCTCGGCGGCGATCGAGGGCCCGGTGATCTCCTGGGTCGCCGACCACCGCAAGCACCACGCCTTCTCCGACGAAGAGGGGGACCCGCACAGCCCCCACGTCGACCACGGCACCGGCTGGGGCGGCGCCCTGCGCGGCCTCTTCCACGCCCACATGGGCTGGCTCTTCATCCACACCCAGCGCGGCAACAAGGAGCGCTTCGCCCCCGACCTGATCAAAGACCCGGTGATCTCCTGGGTCGACCGCACCTTCCTGTACTGGGCGATCCTCGGTCTCCTCATCCCCTTCGCGCTCGGCTGGGTCCTCGGCGGCACCCTCCTTGCCGCGCTCACCGGCATGCTCTGGGGCGGCCTGATCCGGGTCTTCGTCCTCCACCACTTCACCTACAGCATCAACTCGCTCTGCCACGTCTTCGGCAATCGCGACTTCGAGACCGGCGACGAGTCGCGCAACCTCGCCCTGATCGCGCTGCCGACCATGGGCGAGGCCTGGCACAACAACCACCACGCCTTCCCGACCTCCGCCGTGCACGGCCTCGGCCGCTGGCAGCTCGATCTCTCGGGCATCGTGATCAACACCCTCGAGCGCGCCGGCCTGGTCTGGGACGTCGTTCGCGTCTCTCCTGAGCGTATGGCGGCCAAGACCGCCGCCTAGCCTCCGCTCAGGGCGCTTCCGGAGATTCGAACCAGTCGATCCAACCGTTGCATGCGTCGCCCAGCGGGACGATCCGCCTTGGCTCGGCACGGACCGCGACCAGGTTGCCGAGCTGCGCCCGGCCGCCCCAGCCGCTGAGCCGCTGCAGCGTGCTCGACTCCTCGGCCTCGATCGTGAAGCGAAGCCGGCCGCCGTCGCTCTCGATCTGGCCCGCGGGCCAGTACTGGCCGTCGCTGGCGAGGCTGATCGTGCTCGGCCGCTGGCCGTCGAGCGCCGCCTTCAGCGGCTGGCTGAAGCCCGGCGCGCTCAGGGTCAGCTCGAAGGGCGAGAAGTACTGCAGCGAGAGGTTCCAGCGCCCGGGCGGCAGGCGCAGCAGCTGCGAGGCGCTCTCACCCGGCTCGAGGGTGCCGTCGGGGCGCCAGCGTGCCTTGTCGCCGATCGCCGGTGCCGGGAAGAGCGAGGCGCGGCCGGGATTGGCGAGGAGGATGCGGATCTCCGGCGAGGCGCAGGGCGCCGGCGCCGCCGGCTCGGTTCCCTCGAGCAGGACGTGGCGGTCCTCCGGCGTCGGGCCGACGCGCTCCCAGAGCAGGTAGGAGGGGGTCGCGGCCACGCGCCTGAAGTTGGGTGGCGCCTGGCTGTTCCACGCCGCCCGTCCGGTGACCACGTAGGGGGAGCGGTCGAGGGTGGCGGTCGAGAAGGAGTCGAAGTCGATCGGGCTGTAGGCGTCGCCGGTGTCGAAAGGCTTTTCCGGGCTCTGGTCGACCTCCGAGTCGGGGAACTCGACCAGCGGCACGTGAGTGTCGGCTTCGAGCAGCTCGTGGGCGGCGTAGCGGTCCTGGCCCGCGTAGAGGACCTTCTCGCCCTGCAGCCGTGGGAAGAACCCGCGCAGCTCGGCGCCGTGCCCGGGCGGCCCGACCGGCGCGTCGCGTAGCGCCAGGAAGCTCGAGTAGACAGCGCCGCCGATGAAGGCGACGGCGAGAACGGCCTGGCCGATCCGCAGCGCGGGCCCTGCACGAAGCTGCGAGAGCAGCGGCCGGATCGCGACCAGCATCGCCAGCGGGGCGGCGATCATCAGCGCCTTCGCCTGCGAGTACTCGCCGCTGAACGGCAGCGAGGCGAGGTAGAGCGCGGCGCAGGCGCCGAGCGCGATCGGCACGGCGAGGTCGCGCACCCGCACCCACCAGGCGACGCCGACCACCAGCGCTAGCACCGCGGTCGTCCCCGCCAGGCCGGCCAGCTGGGCGCCGCCGGCGGCGTCGAGCCGGTAGTTCGAGGTCGGCCAGATCCCCAGCGCCTCGATTGGCGAGACGGGGCCGTAGGTGTTGCTCCCCGCCACCCGGTTGAAGCCGTGGATGAAGCCGAATGGCCCGACCAGGATCGTGACCGCGCCCAGCCCGGCCAGGACCAGCAGCCCGGCCAGCACGGCCGGCTTGAGCAGGAAGCGCAGCAGCGCCCGTGGCGCCAGCGCGCGCCGCACCTCGGGCAGGGTGAGGCTCCAGAGCGCCAGGATTGCCAGAGGCCAGGCGAGCCCGGCGAAGCTGTAGGCGAAGAAAGCGCCCCCAAGCAAGGCAAGGAACGGCAGTGCCCCCCAGGCCGACGGGCCGAAAAGTCCAGCGGGCGCTGACTGTTCGCCTCGTCGCCCAGCAGGATTGGACTGTTCGTCCCGTCGGCGGTCGAGGTCGCGCAGCGCCAGCGCGAAGGCGAGCACCAGCAGCGCCTCGGCCGTCTCCTTGAAGGCCGCCTGGGCGAAATAGGAGGCGGCGAGGTAGGTGGTCGCCACCAGCGTCGCGGCGAGCACGCGTCGCCCGGTGCCGAGCTCGCGCAGCGCCGTCAGCGCCGTCAGCGCGGTCAGCACGCCGATCGCGAAGACCTCGCCGATGAAGGCCTGGGCGAGCCCGATCCCCGGCACCGCCGCGATCGCCGCGGCGAGTCCGTGCGGCCCCAGCGGGTAGCCGGCTTCCGGTGCCGGGCCGAGCCCGCTGCGCAGCCACTCGGCCCAGGCCAGGTGCAGGCCGAGGTCGTTGTTGAAGCCCTGGCCGAGGAAGCCCCACCGCCCGCTGATCGCGAAGGGGATCGAGAGGACGATGGCGACGACGAGCGCAACCGCCAGCCCCTGCCCCAGCGCGGCGGGCGCGCTGTAGGGGAGGCGCCGGCAGACCACCGCCGCGGCCACGAGCAGCGCGATCAGCCCCAGGGCCGCGGTCGTCGAGTGCCCCGGGGCCCGCGCCAGGGCGCCGGTGGCGACGAGGATCGCGGCGAAGCCCACCGCCGGCTCGAGCCAGGTCCACTCCTGCCTGCCGGTGAGGGAGAGGACGGCCCGCCCGACTAGCAGCGAGGCGGCGCAGATCAGCGCGGCCGAGGCGTAGGTCGCGATCATCGGTGGCGCAGCCTATGACCTGCGACCGCGCTCAGTACTTCTCGGCGGCGCGCTCCAGCGTCTCGCGCAGGTTCTCGCCCCGCAGGGGCCCTTTGTGCCCGACGCAAACGACTCGCGGCTCCAGCGCCGCCAGCCTGCGCACCGACTCCTTCGCCTTGGCGTGGTCCCAGCCCCAGGCAGGATGGGGGACGCTCGCCTCGCCCTCGGGTAGCGGCTTCCCCAATCGCGTCGAGTCGGCCAGATAGATGACGTCGCTGACCAGCGCCACCCGGTCGCTCTCCCGCCACAGGCCGATCAGCCCCGGCGCGTGGCCCGGGAAGTGGAGGACGCGGAAGCCCGCCACCTCGTCTCCCTCGGAGACGGTGCCGGAGATCTTCACCGCGCCACCGTCCCAGCGGCGCATCAGGACCGAGTAGATCCAGCGGACAGGCACGATCGGCAGCTGCGAGAGGTCCATATAGGGGGCGATCGAGGCGTCGCTTTCGGCGTCGGCGACGTCGTCCGGGTGGCACTCCACGGGCACCCCTTCCGCGGCCAGTGCCGGCGCGGTGCCGCGGTGGTCGGCGTGCGCGTGGCCGAGCACGACGCGCTTGATCCCGCCCAGCTTCTCGCCGGCCGCCTTGGCCTTCTTCGTCATCGCCTTGGTGCCGGCGTCGAACTGCACCACGCCGTCGCCGTCCTCGACGAAGTAGATGTTCATCGCGCCGCGCAGGTCCCCGCGCAGCAGCCAGACTCCCTCGGCGACTTTCTCCATGATGAGATCACCCTAATGCCCCTGCTCTGGAAGATCGGGATGGCGATCCTCGTCGTCTGCCTCGTGGCGTCGATGGCGATCGCGATCGTCCGCCTCGCGACCACGCAGACCGAGGTCGGCGGCGAAGTCTTCCTAGAGCCGGCAGCCGACACGCGGCAGCGCTAGCCGCCTGCGGCCGGGGCGGCTAGTATCAGCCGCGTTCGGCGCCGAGCGGAAGGAGGCGGTTTGTTCACTCGCATCGTTGTTGGGACCGACGGGTCGGAGACCGCCGCCGAGGCCGTCAGCCGGGCCGTCGAGCTGGCCAAGCTGACCGGCGCCCAGCTCAACATCGTCAGCGCTTACGAGCCGATCCCGAAACGGCAGGTCGAGACCGAGCAGGAGGCCGCCCCGCGCGACGTGCAGTACGAGATCAACCCCCGCGAAGACGTCAACCTGGTCCTCGAAGCCGCCGCGGCGAGCGCGAGGAAAGAGGGGCTCGAGGTCCAGACCCACCCGGTCGAGGGCAACCCCGCCGACGGCATTCTCGAGGTCGCCGAGAAGACCGGCGCCGACCTGATCGTGGTCGGCAACAAGGGGATGACAGGAGCGCGCCGCTTCCTACTCGGCAGCGTCCCCAACAACGTCTCCCATCACGCGCCATGCAACGTGATGATCGTCCGCACGACCTAGCGCGCGTCAGACAGCTAGGTCTGTGGCGGCGCCGGCGTCGATCAGGCCGGCGCCCTGGCGATTCGCCGCCAGCCCGATGTCGCGGGCGGTCTGCCGCAACCGGCGCGCCACTTCGGCCGCCGCCGGGTCCTTGCCGAACAGGCCGGAGGCGATTACGAGAGCGGCGACGGCTGAGACGTGGGAGGCCGCCATCGAGGTGCCGACGTAGTTGCCCGGCTCGCCGAAGCGGCGCGGGTTGTGGCCGCGCAGCGTCACCTGGTAGATCGGGCGCATCGAGACCGAGGGACAGCCGAGTGCCGGCCGGCCGCCGCCGGGGGCCAGCAGGTCGACCTTCTCGCCCGCCAACGAGTAGTCGCCGAGGCAGCCGCCCTCGGTGGTGCCGCCGACGCCGATCACGTGCGGCCCGGTGGCCGGAGGCGAGACGCAAGACTCGGCGCCGAGGTTGCCGATCGAGGCGACAGTGACCACGCCTTTGCTGTGCGCCTGCCGCAGCGCTTCGTCAACGCTCGGCACCTGCTTGCCGCAGCCGAAGTTGAAGCTCATGTTGATCACGTCGGCGCCCGCCGCGGTGGCGAAGCGGATCCCCCTGGCGATGTCGTCGGCCTCGCCGCGGCCGAACTCGTCGAGGACGCGGACCGGCAGCAGCTTCGCCCGGTAGGCGATCCCGGTCAGGCCGATGCCGTTGTTCGTCTTCTCGGCGATGGTGCCGGCGACGTGGGTGCCGTGCCCGTTGAGGTCCAGCGGCAGCAGGTCTTCATCGACGAAGTCGCGTCCTTTCGCGAACTGTCCCGTGCTGAAGTCCGGGCTGCGCCGGAACTCGCTGCCGAACGAGCGGTAGGCGACCCCAGTGTCCAGAACCGCGATCGTGACGCCGGCGCCGCCGGGACTTCCCGCCGCGCTCAGGTTGCCCCAGGCGCCGACCACGTCGATCCCGCCCGGCGAGACCGGGAGCAGGGGGGTGGTGCTGCCCTCCCAGGGCAGGAAGCTCCACTGCTTCGCGACCCAGCCGCCGGGCGGCTCGGGCGGGCTGTTGAGGCCGCCGGGGTCGTTGGGGATCTCGGGCTCGGCCTGCGACTTGGTCGCCGAGGCGGTGGCGATGTGGTTCGGCACGGCGTAGGCAACCCGCGGGTTGTGCCGCAGTGCCCGCGCCGTCTCCAGCACGCTGACGCCGGCCGGCAGCCGCACCGCCCGCCCGCTGCGCTCGCCCTCGAGCTTGACGATCAGCTCGTGGGGTGCGAAGCCGCGCGCCGGCGCGACACCCGTCGCCGCCTCCGCGGCCGCGGAGAGGCAGAGTGCCGCGAGCGCAGGCAGGGTCACGGCGGTCCAGTTCCTGAGGCTTCTTGTCAATTCGGTTCCGAGGCCGCGTTTTTCCCTGCTGCTGAGCGAGCGATCATCTAACACCACGCCGCCGGGGAAGTTGCCGCTGGCGGATACTTGGGCGATGCCAGACGAGGCGGACCTGTCCACGCACGAGCGTCTGATGGCGCTGGCGATCGAGGAGGCGCGCGGCGCCGAGCGCCACGGTGACGTCCCGATCGGCGCCGTCGTCGCCCGCGAAGGCGAGCCGCTCGCCACCGCCGGCAACGAGCGCGAGCTGCGCCGCGACCCCACTGCCCACGCCGAGGTGCTCGCGATCCGCGCCGCCGCCGAGGTGCTCGGCGGCTGGCGCCTGCCGGACACGACCCTCTACGTGACACTCGAGCCCTGCGCGATGTGCGCCGGCGCGATCGTCCTCGCCCGCATTCCCACCGTCGTCTACGGCGCCCCCGACCCCAAGGCCGGCGCCGCAGGCAGCGTCCTCGATGTCCTCACCGAGCCCGCCCTCAACCACCGCCCGGCGGTGACCGGCGGCGTGCTCGAGGCCGAGTGCGCCGCCCTGCTCTCCGGTTTCTTCGCCGCCCGCCGCTGAGCTTGAGCCAATACCCTTCGGAGGACTCCCGGAGAGGTGTCCGAGTGGCTTAAGGAGCGCGACTGGAAATCGCGTGGGCGGGGTTAACCCGCCTCGTGGGTTCGAATCCCACCCTCTCCGCTGAAGTAGCTAGACGGTTGAGAGCCCGAGCTCTTGCGCGGTTCGCACCAGGTCGGAATCGAAGCTCGCGACCGCACCACGGTGCTCTTGGGCGGCGAGGAGTACGCAGCAGTCCGGGAGCTTGTGGTTCGTCTCGGCGCGGAGTCGGGCCAGCCGGGCAGGTGCATCCGGGCCAAGCTGGAGCTCATCGATCCCGAGCCGTTCGAGTGCCAGGCTTGCGTCGCCGAGTCGTCCGGCTCGCGCCGGAGCGACGAGCGTCTCGGCGAGGCTGATGCCGCTGGCACCGAAGGGCGAGGTCGCATTGTCTGCGAGTAGCGTGCGCGCCCTCGTGTGGTGGGAATCAGCGCTGTCCAGGTGAGCGATCAGCACGCTCGCGTCGAGCACGATCACTCTGGCCAGTCCTCCCGTAGGCGATCGAGGTCTCCGGGCCTATAGACATCGCTGAGAAGTCCGGCGGTTTCCTCCACGGCACGACGTCGCTCCAGGCCCGCTTCATCGATTGCCCGCCTACCCAAGGAGGCCAAGCGCAGCATGAGGTCCTTGCGATCGGTCACCTCTGGCCAGCGACGTTGGGCGGCATCGAGCATCTCGCTCAGCTCCCCCGTGTCGGTGAACATGTAGCGGGGCTTGCTCGTGGGCATGAAGCAAGTGTAGCACCATAGATTTTAGTGCAGCACTCATTGAGATGGCCGAGCATGCGTCCTTAAGGCCCTGAGGCGGGAAGTTCTCCCCGTGCGAGGCCTACGCCGCGGCGGCCTGCGGCTCCGCTGCCGGCAGCGGCAGGACGATCGCCTCGCGCTCCGTCTCCGGTGCGATCGGGCGGCGGCCGCGCAGGCGCTCGTGGCTGCAGACCACGTAGCACCACTCCATCAGCCGCATCCGCGCCTCCGGGTCGATCTCGAGGATCGTCGCTCCGACCAGGTGGCGACCCTCGCTCTCGCGGCAGGAGCGCACTTCGACCTGGGCGGCGACCTCGTGGACGTCGCCCGACGCGGCCGTCAGCGCCAGCAGGACGGCCGGTTTGGCGCCCACCTCCAGCGGCGCATCGAGGACCAGGCCGATGCCCGAGGCGCTGGCGTCGACCAGGCGCCCGCCGACGTGGCCGTCCTCCCAGAAGCAATGGGCGGGCGCGTCGCCCTCGAAGCGGTAGACGAGGCGGCGCTGCTGGCGGCGACTGACCGCGAGCAGGGTGCGCAGGATGCGGCGCAGCTCGATCAGGCCGAGCGCCACCACCACGACCGCGGCGATCCCCGGCAGGTCGGGCAGCGGCCCAACCCCGGCGATGTCGAGCAGGCGCAGCAGCGTGCCGCCCGCGATCAGCACCGCGCAGAAGATCACCAGGTGCAGCTTGCGCACCGCGTCGAGCCCGCCGCCGTCGGCGCCCTGCTTCGGTGTCACCTTGAAGGCGGTGCGGCCGGGGCGGACGATGCAGCGCAGCGCCCGCGTGTAGATCTCCATCGTCAAGAGCTCGTAGTGGGCGGTCTCGCCGATCTTCATGTAGCCACGGGCGAGCGCCGTGCCGGCGGTCAGATTCAGCGCCACCGCCGGCAGCCAGAGCACGGCCAGCGCCAGCACGTCGACCTTCATCGGCAGCGCCCCGGTCCAGAGCACCAGGCCGAGCGTCAGCAGTAGGAGCAGCCGCATCGGCGGCGCCAGGTAGGCGGCGAGGCTGGCGAAGTAGGAGAGCCGCTGCAGCGGGCTGAGCGTGTCGGCGCGCAGGGGGGACTCGGGCAGGGTGAAGACGGCGAGGTTGCCCCGCGCCCAGCGGTCCCGCTGCAGCAGGTAGCCGTCGAGGTCGTGGGGGGCGAGGCCCTGGACCAGGACCTCGTCGTGGTAGCGGCTGGTCCAGCCGTGGCGCTGCAGACGGATCGTCGTGTGGAAGTCCTCGGCGATCGTCTCGGTGGCGACGCCTCCGATCTCGAGCAGCGCCTCGCGCCGCAGGATCGCCGACGAGCCGCACCAGTAGGCGGCGCCGTGGCGGTCCTTCCCGGGGCAGACGACGCGGTAGAAGAGCGACTGCTCGTGGCGGCCGACGACGTAGTGCTGGACCGAGTCGTGGTTGAAGAAGTCATGTGGGCTCTGCACCAGGGCGACGCTCTCGTCGTCGAAATAGCCGACCATTGCGTCGAGCGCGTCCGGCATCGGCACGTGGTCGGCGTCGAGCATCAGCACCAGCTCGCCCCCGGTGCGGGGGAGGGCGGCGTTGATGTTGCCTGCCTTGGCGTGCGAGTTGTCGGGCCGGGTCAGGTAGCAGGCGCCGGCAAGCTCGGCGAGCTTCTCCATCACCGGCCGCCGTCCGTCGTCGAGCAGGTAGGTCGTGTGGGGATAGGTGAGCGCGCGGCAGCCGGCCAGCGTCGCCGCGACCACCTCGTAGGGCTCGTCGTAAGTGCAGACGTATAGGTCGACCTTGCGCCCGGGCGTCGCAGGCGGCCGCACGCCACGGACGGATCGAGACCAGGAGAACCAGGCCAGCGTGCCCAGCGCCCACAGCCCGTAGATCTCGGTCAGCAGCAGCATCCCGAAGGCGACCGGGTTCGCCCCCTGCCCGCTCCAGCCGATGCGCCAGATCAGGTAGCCGACCCCCCAGACCAGCGCCGCGACCGCCAGCGCGCGCAGCATCAGAGGATGGCGGTCGAAGAACCGCCCAAGCGGGGTCTGCTCGCCGCTCTGCATGCGTCTAAATCGGCTTGCAGCGCGGTGTGCTTGAGCCTGGGGTTAACCGATGCTTACTGATTGCTTAGAAATTCTCTGAGTAGTATCCGGCGACCGTGAAGTCGATTGCCGGAGTCATCGCCATCGTCGTTCTCGCCCTTACAGCCGCGTCACCGGCGCAGGCGGAAACTCTCTCGGGCACTGTCAGCGGGCAAAAAGGCGGTGTGACCGAACCGCTGGAGAAAGTGATCGTCTCCGTCTTCGACCCCTCGCCCGGAACGGAAGTCGGCTCGACCAGCACCGGGGCAGGGGGCGACTACTCGATCGATTTGCCCTCGGGAATCTTCGATGTCCGCTTCGATCCCGACCCCGAAAGCCCCTTCGACTCGACCATGATCCACGAAGTCGACACGAGCAAACCGCGCACGCTGAACGTTGTCCTGGTGCCCGGCAGTAGCACCGTCAAACTCACTGGCCGCCTGCTCACCGCCTCCGGCGCGCCGGTCCCCGAGACCAAGGTCTTCCTCAGCGGCGCCGGGGCATCGACCACAGCCGCCGACGGCTCCTACTCCTTCTCGG
>Ga0190272_10000051_pt1 | contig 90252 bp, 80 predicted proteins | sample Popmic504T_FD_133746 | JGI IMG/M metagenome (GOLD analysis project Ga0190272, IMG submission 133746) | Populus adjacent soil microbial communities from riparian zone of Shoshone River, Wyoming, USA - 504 T | ecosystem: Environmental > Terrestrial > Soil > Riparian zone | place: USA: Wyoming... | reverse complement strand
GGAGACACCAAGGCGCATAGCGGCGATGCCTACGGAGGCGACGGTGGAGATGCCGATGCCGATGGTGGTGACGCCGAGGCCGAGAACGACTCGGAGGTCAAGCAGACCAACGAGTCGGAGGGCAAGTCACGCGGTTCCCACTACGGGGACTGCGGTTGCCAGAAGGACCCCTGGGAGATGAACGGCTCGGGCTCCTCGCAGAGCAACGAGTCGAGCGTTCACCAGGGCAGCCCCGAAGCGACCGGCGGCGAAGCCAACGCCACCGGCGGTGACGGCGGCAACGCCAACACCGGCAACACCCAGAAGCACAACGGCAACGCCCACGCCAAGTCCGAGCCACGCGAGCAGCAGCCCAACGGACAGAGTAAGTCCAAGTCCTGCGGCTGCGATCGCTACGACAAGGGCCATGGCCACGGCAACGACGCCAAGGCCGAGGGTGGAGACACCGAGGCCAGAAGCGGCGACGCACGCGGCGGTGACGGCGGGGACGCCGATGCCGATGGCGGCGACGCCGAGGCCGAGAACGACTCGTCGGTCAAGCAGGCCAACCAGTCGTCAGGCAAGTCCCGCGGTTCCGATCATGGGAAGTGCGGGTGCGAGAGCCACTCGACGAACAGCTCGAGCTCCTCACAGAGCAACAGCTCGAAAGTCGAGCAAGGCGACCCGAGCGCGTATGGCGGCGAAGCCAACGCGACGGGAGGTGATGGCGGAGATGCCAACACCGGTAACACGCAGAAGGACAACGGCAACGCCAAGGCCGAATCAGAACCACAGGAGAACGGACAGGTGCCGCTCGAGCACAAGTCCTCCTGCGGTTGCGACCACGGCAGTGAGCACAGCAATGACGCCGACGCCGAGGGTGGAGACACCGAGGCGTATAGCGGCGACGCGACCGGAGGTGACGGCGGAGACGCCGATGCCGATGGTGGCGACGCCGAGGCGTCGAACAGGGCGAAGGTGTTCCAGTCCAACCTGACCGGGTCGGAGTGGTCGCCCTGGTAGTCGATCGCGCCTAAGGGTCCTGGCGAGTCAGCCGGGCGAAGTAGGCGAACCAGTTGCCGGAGTGGGACTCATAGCCGAGTCCCGCTTCGGCAGCCTGGCGCTTGAGGCTGGAGAGGGTCGTGAAGTGAGGATCGCCGAAGATCTCGCCGACAACCAAGCGGCCCCCGGGCTCGAGCACGCGACGGATCTCGCGCAGCGCGGCGCCGGGGTCGGGGATCTCGCCGAGCACGGCGGTGAGGATGACCGCGTCCATCGAGTCGTCGTCGTAGGGAAGCGCGGTCGCGTCGCCCTGGGTCGGCACGACGTTGTCGAGGCCGCGTTTGGCGGCGCGGCCCGCCGTGTGGTCGAGGAACTCCTGCTGGAGGTCGAAGATCTCGATCCGGCCCTCCGGGCCGACCCACTCGGCCAGGTCGAGCGTGTAGTAGCCGCTGCCGGGTCCGATCTCCAGCAACCGTTCGCCCTGCTCCGGGCGAAGGACCGCGCGCAGGCGCCCAGCCTCGATGCCGGGGTGCGGCATTTCGACCCAGAAGCGCTGGCCGTAGGGGCAAGCGGAGGGGTTCTTGCGCCACCACAGCGCCGCGCCCAGCGTCGCGGCGACGCCGGCGAAGAGCAGCGATCGGGTCCGCATCAGCCCGGCTGGTTGAGGCCGAAGCCGACCCGGTGCTCGCCGGAGTCGATGCGCAGGAAGGCGACCTTGCCGACGTAGAGGGCAAGGACGCCGTCCTCGGTCTCGACGTCGTGCCAGCCGCCCTTGTCGACCTGCTTGCGCAGGCCCTTCAGCTCGTCGGTGGTGAGCCGCACCGAGATCACCTGTCCTCCCTCGAAGCCGATCTCGACACGCTGTGCGTCCGCCATCAGTGAGCTCCTTCCGCAGGTTCGACGATCTCGGTCAGCACCCCGCCGGTCGAGCGGGGATGCAAGAAGGCGACGCGGCTGTCGCGGATGCCGGTCCGCGCCTCGCTGTCGATCAGCTCGACCCCGGCGGCGGTGAGGCGCTCCAGCGTCGCGTCGATGTCCTCGACCGCGTAGGCGACGTGGTGCAGGCCAGGGCCCTTGCGGGCGAGGTACTTGCCGACCGGGGTGTCGGGGCCGAGCGGCCGCAGCAGCTCGACGTGACCGTCGCCGACGTCGAGCAGGACCGCCACGACGCCCTGCGACTCGACCGTCTCGCGGTGCGCGAGCTTCATCTCGAAGCTCTTCTCGTAGAGCGAGATCCCCGCCTCGATGTCCTCGACGGCAACGCCGATGTGATCGATCCTGCTGAACACGCGCGCCAGTCTACGTGGCCGGCGGTGGGGCGTCGTCGGGCCGCTGCGCTTCCTCCACCCGGAGGATCTCGGCCAGCGCCGCGACGCCGACCTCGAGCTGCTCTGGCGTCGGCTCCTTGGTCGCCAGGTGGCGCTGGATCTCGCGGCCCGGCGTGTGGAACGCCTCGGCGAGGGGGTCGCCGTGGTGGCGGTCGCTCCAGGCGAACATCTCGACCGCGATCGAGGCGCCGCCGATCCCGACCACAGCGCGGGCCAGCGGTCCGGGCCGCTCGACCAGCCTCTCCAACAGCACCGTGCCGCCGATCGAGAGCAGCATCATCGGGGTGACGAGGTTGGAGCCGCAACGGTCGTGCTCCTTGGGCACGCCCGCCGGGTCCTCGATCCCCTGCTCATAGGCGGCGATCGCCTTGTGCTCGACACCGTGGTAGGCGGCCAGGTCGCGATCGAGCAGGGCGACGATGGCGGGTGTGGCGCCAACCATCTGGATCAGGCTCTCGCGCAGGGCCGAGCTGCCGACGCGCTTGCGCAGCGCCGCCGTCAGCGCCAGCGTCGTCCCGATCGCGGCGACCACGCGCCAGTCCTCGAAGGGCATGCGCGCCGCCCGCAGCCGTCGCCGGGTCAGCGGCAGCACCAGCAGCGCCTCCGCCAGCCGCAGCGGTCCACGCAGGCCGGGGATTTTCGCCGCCAGTGCGGGGGCGAGCTCGAGCTTGCGCTCGGACGCAACCTGGATCTGCCCGTCGGTGTCGCGGACGGCAGCGGCCCAGTGCGTCGGGCCGTGGATCAGGAGGCCATTGCGCAGCGCCATCCCGCCCAGTCGCAGTGGCTCCGTGCTCATGCGATCACGATAAACCCCGACGGCCGCGCGAGATCGTGCGCGGTCGTCGGTTCCCCCCTGAACTTCCCCTTGTTAAGCCCGGCCGGAGGCCCCCAGTCCAGGCCTCCGGCCGGTGTGTCGGCTCTCCCTGGCTCTAACTTGGAAAGCCGCCTTTGAAACACCGGGTGGTATCGGAAGTTGCGCCTGCGACTAGGCCCCACCGAACCGCTTGCGCAGCTGCTCCAGGCGCCTGCCCAGCTCCGCCTCGAAGCCGCGATCGGTGGGAGCGTAGAAGCGCCGCTCGCCGAGCTCCTCGGGGAGCAGCCGCTGGTCGCTGACGCCGCCCGGCTCGTCGTGCGCGTAGCGGTAGCCCTCGCCGCGGCCGAGCGCCTTCGCGCCGGGATAGTGGGCGTCACGCAGGTAGTCGGGGGGCGTCCTGGCGCCGTTCTCGCGCACCTCGGCGCGGGCCGCCGAGAGGGCCTTGTAGGAGGCGTTGGACTTCGGCGCCAGGGCGAGGTAGACGGCGGCCTGCGCCAGGTTGAGCGCGCACTCGGGGAGGCCGACGCGGTCGACGGCGCGGGCCGCGGCGTCGGCGACGAGCAGCGCCTGCGGGTCGGCGTTGCCGACGTCCTCGGAGGCGAGGATGACCATGCGGCGGGCGATGAAGCGCGGGTCCTCGCCACCCTCCAGCATCACCGCCAGGTAGTAGAGCGAGGCGTCGACGTCGGAGCCGCGCGTCGCCTTGATCCAGGCCGAGACGAAGTCGTAGTGGCGGTCGCCCTGGCGGTCGTAGTCGAGCGCCTTGCGCTGCAGCGCGTCCTCGATCGCGGCGACGTCGACCGGCTCCCCGCGCGAGCGCTCGGCGGCGCGCTCCAGCGCCGAGAGCGCCACCCGGGCGTCGCCGCCGCTTCGCTGGGCCAGCATCTCCAGCGCCGCGTCCTCGAAGGGCGGCGGGTCGGCGAGGCCGCGTTCGGGATCGGCGAGCGCGCGGCGCAGCAGCTCCCGCACCTGCTCGGGCTCCAGGGGTCGCAGCTCGTAGATCTGGCAGCGCGAGAGCAGCGCCGAGTTGACCTCGAAGTAGGGGTTCTCGGTGGTCGCCCCGATCAGGGTCAGCAACCCCTCCTCGACCGCCGGCAGCAGCGCGTCCTGCTGGGCCTTGTTGAAGCGGTGGATCTCGTCGAGGAAGAGCACCGTCGGCCGGCCGCTCGTCCGCCGCCGCTCCCGCGCCCGCTCGATCACTTTCCGGATCTCCGCTTTGCCGGCATTGACCGCCGACTCCTCCTCAAACGCCCCCTCGGCCCCGGCAGCCGCGATCCGCGCCAACGTAGTCTTCCCCGCCCCCGGCGGCCCATACAAGATCGCGCTGTGCGGATGCCCATCCTCAATCGCCGTCCGCAACGCAGATCCCGGCGCCAGCACATGCCCCTGCCCCACCAGCTCGTCGAGGCTCCGCGGCCGCATCCGCACCGCCAAAGGAGCATCAGCAGCCGGCACGTCGCCAGGGGCTGACTGCTCAGTCTCGAAGAGCCGCTCGTCCACTGCCGCTGAGTATGAGGCCATCGGGGGAGGTCTCGTGGGTGCCTCGCAAAGCGGCCCCCGGCAAGGTAATTCCCGGCCGCGAAGCGGCACCAAATTCGTGAGCGGAGCGCCAGCGAAGCGAACCCAGGCACCCACGAGACCTCCCCCGATGGCCCCCCGATCCCCTCTACACTCAACCCCATGGAGAGCGCCACAGCAGTCAAGCCGTCCCAGTCCACCCTCGAGAGCTTCAATCCCGCCACCGGCGAGCTGGTGGGCTCCGTCGCGACGATCACCCCGGACGAAGTCCAGTCCGTGGTCGACGACGTCGCCCGCATCCAGCCCGCCTGGGCCGAGCTCAGCCTGGAGGACCGCGGCCGCTACATGCGCCGCGCCGCCGACGTGCTGCTCGACGAAATCGACGAGATCGCCGACCTGCTGGTCAACGAGCAGGGCAAGCCGCGCGCCGAGGCGTACACGATGGAGCTGCTGCCGACAGTCGACGCCCTGCACTGGTGCGCCAAGGCCGGGCCGAAGATCCTCGCCGACGAGAAGGTGCGGATGAGCCAGGCCTTCCTGCTGAGCAAGAAAGGCCGCTTCTCCTACGAGCCGATCGGCGTCGTCGGCGTGATCGCGCCCTGGAACTACCCCTGGTCGATCCCCTTCGGCGAGGTCGCGATCGCGCTGATGGCCGGCAACGGCGTCGTGCTGAAGCCGGCCAGCCTGACCCCGCTGCTGGGCGAGGCGATCCGGCGGGTCTTCGAGAAGGGCGGCCTGCCCGAGGGCCTCGTCCGCGTCGTCCACGGCGGCGGCGCGGTCGGCGACGCGCTGGCGCGCTCCAGCGTCGGCAAGGTCTTCTTCACCGGCTCGGTCGAGGTCGGCCGTAAGGTCGGCGCCGTCTGCGCCGAGGGCCTCAAGGGCTCGGTGCTAGAGCTCGGCGGCAAGGACCCGATGATCGTCTGCGCCGACGCCGACCTCGACAACGCGATCTCCGGCGCCGTCTGGGGCGGCTTCGCCAACGCCGGCCAGACCTGCTCGGGGATCGAGCGCGTCTACGTCGACCGCCAGGTCGCCGACCGCTTCATCGAGGGTGTCGCCCGCGAGGCGAAGAAGCTGCGGGTCGGTGACCCGCGTGAGTGGGAGACCGAGATCGGCCCGATGACCTCGGAGGGCCAGTACGAGATCGTCGTCGACCTGGTCGAGGACGCGGTCGCCTCCGGCGCGACCAAGCTCTGCGGCGGGCCGACCGAGGTCAGCGGCTACAGCGACAAATTCATCGCCCCGACCGTGCTGACCGGCGTCACCCACGAGATGCGAATCATGCGCGAGGAGATCTTCGGCCCGGTGCTGCCGATCGTCGTCGTCGACTCAGAGCAGGAGGCGATCGAGCTCGCCAACGACTCCGAGTTCGGCCTCGGCGCCTCGGTCTGGACCAAGGACCGCCAGCGCGGCGAGCGAATCGCCCGGCGGATCGAATCGGGGATGGTCTGGGTCAACGACCACTCCTTCAGCCACGGCGCCTGCCAGTGCGCCTGGGGCGGGGTCAAGGACTCCGGCGTCGGCCGCTCACACTCGAAGTTCGGCTTCTACGAGTGCGTCAACATCAAGATGAACGCCTGGGAGCCGGGCCTCACCCGCGACTTCTGGTGGCACCCCTACGACCGCACCTTGGGCGAAGCGGTTCGCGCCTCCGCCAAGCTGCTCTACGGCAAAGGGGCGGCGCGGACGCAAGCGCTCAAGGAGGGCGCCGGTCCGCTGCTCGAGGTCGGCCGCCGCACGCTACGCAAGCGGCGCAGCTGAGCGACGCCGCGCCGTCCCAGACTAGAGCTGGGTAGCAATCAGGCCCAGGAGGGCCAGGATCACCGCGCCGTAGAACTGGATCATCGTGCGCTGTATCCCGTCTAGGCGCATAGCCACAAGGTCGAAGCGAGTATTCATTTCTTTGCGTAGTTCGCCAAATCCAGTTTCCATCCGCTGCTCAACCGCCTCGAATTTCCGCTCAACCACATCGAAGCGCCGATCGATGGCCTCGAACTTCCTGTCGACAGCATCGAATCGTTTGTCCACAGACTCAAACCTGCGGTCGACCTCGTCGAAGCGATCGTCGATCCGGTCGAAGCGCTCTTCCAGCCGCTCGTCGGTCCAGCTCTTGGTCATCGTCTCCATGATGACACCGTAACCTGATGTCTGCACACACGTGACGCGTGAAGTGTAAAAAATGTGCAACGAAAGTGAGCCGATTGAGTAACTACTGGCCCGAGGCGGCGACCGGCAGCTCTTCGACCTCGTAGAGGCCCTCGGCCTCGAGCTCGCGCAGGCGGTCGTAGTCGGCTTTGAGCCGCTCGCGGTCGGGGTCGACCAGGTAGACCATCCCGGGGCAGGAGAAGAGGTCGACCGTGCGCTTCAGCTCGTCGCCCGGGCCTGACATCGCGATCGAGCCCGCAAACGTGGGCAGCGCCTCGATCTTGCCGAGGCCGTCGGCGCCGACGATCCGCCCTTCGTGCTGGGAGATCAGCATCACGCAGTAGTTGGCGGCCTTCAGCTCGTAGGGCCTCCCCGCGTGGCGGGCGACCGAATCGGGGTCGATGTAGGCCGCGGCGGTGATCGCGGCGTGGCTGGGCGTGCAGCGGTCGATAACGTCGTCGCGGGTCGAGCCGTGCAAGCGCGCCCCCGACTCGACCAGCACCGGCCCGTCCGCGGTCAGCATCACCTCGGTGTGGGCGGGGCCGAAGCGGATCCCGAGCGCGTCGAGCACCTCTTCGACGTAGTCGACGACCGCGTCCTGCTTCTCGCCGTGACGCGGGTGCAGCTCCTCGTAGTCGTAGACGAGGTTGCCCTCGATGCGGCGCTTGTTGTCCTGCCAGACCTCGGAGACCCGGTGCTTCCCCTCCCAGCTGACCGAGTTGACGAAGAGCTGGGTGCCGCGCAGCATCTCCTGTACGAGCAGCTCCTCATTGGCGCCGCGCAGTGCGTTGGGGCGGCCGAGGATCGCGGCGAAGGCGGCTTCGACCGCCTGCGGGTCCTCGCATAGGGTGACGCCGTCGGTGCCGGCGCTGTCGAGCGGCTTGACCACGACCGGCCACTCGTCGCGCTCCGCCGCCCAAGCGGCCGCGGCGGCGGGGTCGCCCGTCTTCAGCTCCTCGACCGCGCGCAGGCCCGCGGCGCGCAGCGCCTCCGCCATCGCGTGCTTGTCGCGGCGCGCTCTGCTGCCGGCGCTGCCGTTGGAGGGCAGCCCGAGCCGCTCGCTGAGCGCGTCCGACAGCTCCACGCCCGGCTCGGCGCCGACGACCACGAAGGCCGGGTCGTGGGCGGCGACCTTCGCCGCGGTGGCCTTGAGGTCGCCGTCGTGGATCACGTTCTCGACGAAGTGCTCGGGGCGGAAGGAGCGCAGGTAGAAGTCCGGCATCGCCGGGTCGCTCTGCACGTGGACGACCTCGATCCCCGCCTCGGCGAAGCGCGGCGGCAGTTTGGCCCCGGTCGAGTAGGCGTCGACGATGACGCCCGTGCGCTTGGCGCTCATGCCGTGGCCACCAGCACGAGCCGGTCCTCGGGGCGCTTCGGGGCGCCGGCGAAGTCGCCGTAGCGCACGACGTCGCGGAAGCCGACCTCTTCGACCATCCGCTGCAGGTCCTCGGCCTCATACATGCGGATGCGCGAGTCGACGATGTCGCCGTCGAGCTCGTAGCGCACGTGCAGCATCCCGGTCGTGAAGTTGACGTCGAGCGTCTCCTTGACGCCGTTGGTCTCGCGCACGACCACACCCTCGTCGGTTTTGAGCCGGTAGCGCGAGCGCTCGAGGTCGGAGAGCTGCATCAGGAGCCGGCCGCCCGGCTTCAGGTTGCGGCGGAAGGCGCGCAGCATCTCGATGTCCTCCGCCTCGGTGGCGCCGTAGCCGAAGCTCGAGTAGACGCTGACCAGCGCGTCGAAGGGCCCAACCCCCGCGGGCAGCGGATCGAGCAAGTCAGCGACTAGGTAGGTCGGCCCGGGGCAGCGCTTTTCGGCCTCGGCGATCGCCGTCGGCGCGATGTCGACCCCCACCGACTCGCAGCCGCGCTCCTGCAGCGCCGCGGCGAAGCGGCCGAAGCCGCAACCCGCGTCGAGCACCTTGGCGCCCGGCTCGAGCCCGAGCAGCTCGATCGTCAGCGCCGAGTCCTCCGCCGTCGTGTCGTAGCTGCCGAGGCGCGCGGCGACGCGCATGAAGGCGGGACCGTAGTTGTCGGTCTCGTTGAGATGTGCGGACTCCCTGCTCACTATTTCCAAAGCGTAGCCGGGCACCGGATATGGCAGGGTGCCGGGATCGACCCCAGCGAGCTCGCCATCTCCGTCACCGATCTGCGCCGGGACTATGGCGAGCGGCGGGCCCTCGACGGCGTCGGCTTCACCCTCAGCGCCGGCGAGACGCTGCTCGTCCTCGGCCCCAACGGGGCAGGCAAGACGACGCTGCTGCGGGTCCTCGCCACCCTGCTGCGCCCCACCGCTGGCCAGCTGCGCATCCTCGGCTGCGAGCTGCCGCGGGAAGCCTGGCGGCTGCGCGGGCGGGTCGGCTACCTCGGCCACGAGCCGCTCCTCTACCGCGACCTGAGCGGGCGCGAGAACCTGCGCTTCCACGCCGACCTGCACGGGATCGCGCCGGACCGGGCGGAGCGACGGATCGGGGAGCTGCTCACCGCAGCGGGGATGGAGCGGCGCGCGGATAGCCACGTCACCGAGCTCTCCGCCGGCATGCGCCAGCGCCTGGCGATCTGCCGCTGCGTCCTGCACGAGCCGGCGCTGCTGCTGCTCGACGAGCCCGACTCGCACCTCGACGCCGAGGGCCGCGAGCTGGCCAGGAGGCTGATCGGCCCCGAGCAGGGGCGCATCCGGGTGATCGTCAGCCACGACCCGGAGCGCTTCGCGCCCGAGGCGCAGCAGATCCTCCGCCTCGAGTCCGGCGGCAAGGTGGTCGCGGCGTGACGCCCTCGCGCAGGGCCTTCGCCACGATCCTCGCCAAGGATCTGCGCAGCGAGCTGCGCACCCTGCAGTCGCTGCCGGCGATGGCGCTCTTCGCCGTCACCACCTTCGTCATCTTCCGTTTCGGCCTCGACCGCACCAGCCTCTCCGGCGACCTCGCCGCGGGCGTGCTCTGGGCGACGCTGCTCTTCGCCGCGATCCTCGGCATCAACCGCCTCTTCGTCACCGAGCGCGAGGAGGGCGGCTTCGACGCGATCCGGCTCGCCCCGATCGACCGCACGGCTCTCTTCTTCGCCAAGGCCGCGGCGCTGCTCACCTACTTGCTGGCCCTGGAGCTGATCGTCGTCCCGGTCTTCGCCCTCTTCTTCCTCGACTCGGCGGCCGGGCTGGCGCCGCTCGCCGCCGTCCTGTTGCTCGCCGACCTCGGCCTCGCCGCCACCGGCACCCTGATCTCCTCGATGGCGGTCCACTCGCGTGCCCGCGACCTGCTCGCGCCGCTCGTCCTGCTGCCGCTCTCGGTACCGCTGACGATCGCCGCGGCCGGCGCCAGCGAGCCCCTGCTCGCTTTGGGCGGTCCCGGTTACGACGGCTTCGGCGGCTGGCTGGCGGTGCTGGCGCTATACGATCTGGTCTTCCTCCTGGTCGGGTACGCCGTATTCGACTTCCTACTGGAGGACTGAGGCGCCGCCGCTCCGAAGGCGGCGCGAACCCCATGTACGGCACTGGACTGAGACCCCTCTCGATCGCGACCGTGGTGCTGATCGCCGCGGCCCTCTCGCTGACCTTCTTCTACGCGCCGCTCGACGCCGACCAGGGCTTCGTGCAGAAGATCTTCTACCTGCACGTGCCGCTGGCGATCATCGCCCTGCTCGGCTTCGTCGTCGGCGGGGTCTTCGCGATCGCCCACCTGCGCAGCGGAGACCGGCGCTGGGACGCCTACTCCTACGTCGCGATCCATATGTCGGTGATCTTCGGCGTCGCCGTCCTTGTCACCGGCGGGATCTGGGCCAAGGCCTCGTGGGGCCACTGGTGGGTCTGGGACGAGCCGACGCTGGTCAGCTTCCTGATCGTCTTCCTGATGTACGCGACCTACTACCCCTTCCGCTACGCGATCGAGGACCGCGACCGCCAGGCGCGCTACGCCTCGGTCTTCGCGATCACCGCCGGCGCCTTCGTGCCGCTCAACTTCATGGCGGTGCGGATGGCCGAGAGCCTCGTCCACCCACGCACCTTCGCCACCGCCGAGGGCGGCCTGCCGGGAGAGATGATGTTCACCTTCCTTGTCTCGCTGGCAGCGATGGCACTGCTCTGGGTCACCCTGGTCAAGCTCGAGCTGACCGCGAAGAGCGCTTCGGGACAGCTGAAGCGGCTGCGGCGCGCGCTCGACGCGCCGACCTCGGGCGGCAGCAGCCGCGTCGCCCCGGAGGTGAGCTAGTGGACCTGCTGCCGATCGGCGCCCCCGCCCTGCCGCTCGACGAGGCCGGCAAGTACGTCGCCGGCGCCTACGTCGTCTTCCTCGTCCTGCTCCTCGTCTACGTCGCGATCATGGCGGCGAAACTGCAGCGGATCGAGCGTGAGCTGCGTGAGCTGGCGACCTTCGCCGAGGCCCGCGCCAACGCCGAGGAGGCGGCACCCCAGGAGGAGGTGAGCGCTCCGTGAGCGAGCTGCTCGCCCTCGGCGTCTCCCACAAGACCGCGCCGCTCGACCTGCGCGAGCGCCTCTCCCTCACCGAGGGCCGCGCCGTCGGCGCCCTGCACGAGCTGACCGCCTCGCCCGGCATCCACGAGGCGGCGGCGATCTCGACCTGCAACCGCACCGAGCTCTACCTCGTCGTCTCCGACGCGGTCGAGGCCGAGTCGACCGCGCTCGGCGTGCTCACCCGCCAGGCCGAGATCCGGCCCACCGAGCTGCTCGGCCACCTCTACTCGCTGCGCTCGGGCGAGGCCGTCCATCACCTCTTCCAGGTCACCGCCGGGCTCGACTCGATGATCGTCGGCGAGGCCGAGATCCAGGGCCAGGTCAAGCGCGCCTACGAGCTGGCGCTGGTCGAGGGCGGCACCGGGCCGATCCTCAACCGCCTCTTCCGCGGCGCCCTCGCCGCCGGCGGGCGCGTCCGCGAGGAGACCTCGATCGGCGAGAAGGGCGTCTCGATCCCCTCGGTCGCGGTCGAGCTGGCACGGCGCACGCTCGGCGACCTCAGCGAGCGCCGCGTGCTCGTGGTCGGCGCCGGCGAGACGGCAGAGCTGGTCGCGCGGGCGCTGGTCGCCAAGGGCGTCGCCACGGTCTTCGTCGCCAACCGCCACTACGACCGGGCGATCGGCCTCGCCCAGAACTTCGGCGGCGAGGCGGTGCGCTTCGAGGAGCTGCCCGAGCAGCTCGAGGCGGCCGACATCGTCGTCTCCGCGACCAACTCCCCCCACCACATCGTCGAGCGCGACGAGCTGGAGCAGGTGATGACCAGCCGCGAGGGCCGGCCGCTACTGCTGGTCGACATCGCGGTGCCGCGCGACATCGAGCCGGCCTGCCGCGAGATCGCCGGGGTCAGCCTGCACGACATCGACGACGTGCAGCAGACCGTCGAGCGCAACGCGAGCGGGCGCGAGGCGGAGGCGCAGCGGGCGGAGCCGATCCTCGCCGCCGAGCAGGACCGCTTCGAGCGCTGGCTCGCCTCGCTGGAGGTGGTGCCGACGATCGTCGCCCTGCGCGAGCGCGGCGACGAGATCGTGCGCCGCGTCCTCGCCGAGAACGAGGGGCGCTGGGAGAGTCTCAGCGAGGAGGATCGCGAGCGTCTGGGGGCGATGGCCAAGGCGATCGTCTCGCGCCTGCTGCACGAGCCGACGTTGCGGATGAAGCGGTCGGCGGGGAGCGACGAGGCTTATGCCTATGTGAGCGCCTTGCGGGAGCTGTTTGGGCTCGATGCCGAGACGGAGCCTGAGGGTGAGGCGGGCGCGAAAGTAACGAAGCTGCGTAGGACCCATCCCGGTAGGGGTTCCGCGTAGGCCTTATCCGGCAGGGGTTCCGCTTAACTTTTTCGGTGGGGCGCTTTTAGGCTGTCGCCCGAGGGCTGGCGACGAAAAAGTACAAGACGCTTCACCCCTGCCGGATAAGGCCCCAACGGCACGCTTCTGATGATTCGGATTGCCACACGTGGAAGTGCATTGGCCTTGGCTCAAGCTGGGCAGGTTGCGGAGATGCTGGGGGGGGCTGAGTTGGTGGAAGCGTCTTCGGACGGGGAGCCGGGGGACAAGGCGCGGTTCGTGCGGGGGGTGGAGCGGGCGCTGCTTGCGAAAGAGGCCGACGTGGGGGTGCACTCGGCCAAGGATCTGCCAGCCGAGTTGACTGAGGGATTGACGCTTGCTGCCGTGCCGCCGCGCGAGGATCCGCACGACGCCTGGGTTGGAGTCGGCCGATCGCTCGATGACGTGCCGGAGGGGGCGCGGGTGGGGACCGCTAGCTTGCGGCGGCGGGCGCAGCTGCTTGCGGCGCGGCCGGACCTGCGGGTCGAGGAGCTGCATGGCAACGTCGACACCCGCCTGCGCAAGCTGGCCGACGGCGAGCTCGACGGGATCGTGCTCGCCGTCGCCGGGCTGCGGCGACTTGGTCGTGGGGACGAGATCGCCTTTCCGATCCCGGCCGAGTCGATGACCCCGGCCGGCGGCCAAGGCGCGCTGCTGCTGCAGGTGCGCAGCGGCGACGAGGCAGCGCTGAAGTCGGTGGAGCCTTTGGTCGACGGATCGGGGCTGCGCGAAGTGACGGCGGAGCGCGCCGTGGTCGCCCTGCTCAAAGCCACATGCAACAGCCCTCTCGGTGTCCACGCGGCAGTCGACCTCGCATCGGGCCAGATGCGAATCGAGGCTTTCGTCGGGCTCGCCGACGGCAGCGAGTGGCTGCGCGACCGTGTCGAAGGCGACTCGACCGAGCCCACACTTCTCGGCGCCGAGCTCGCCAAGCGCCTGCTCGACACCGGCGCCCGCGACCTCCTCGACCGCGCCGAGGCCGACGGGACGCCAACCCCCTTTGCCGACGGGACTAAATGACTGACCAGCCGAGACAATCCAGCCCGTCGGCGGGGGGGAGTCGACAGATCGGCCCGTCGAGCGTGGCTCGCACAGGGGTCGTCTACTTGGTCGGCGCCGGTCCCGGCGATCCGGGATTGATGACGGCCCGCGCCCTGGAGCTGATCGCCGGCGCCGACGTGGTCTTCCACGACCGGCTGATCCCGCCGGGGGCGCTCGACGGCGCCCGCCCCAACGCCGAGCTCGTCTACGTCGGCAAGGCGCCGGGCGCAGCCTCGGTCCCCCAGGAGGAGATCGGCGAGCGTCTGATCGAGGCGGCGCGGGCGGGTAAGAGCGTCGTCCGGCTCAAGGGCGGCGACCCCTTCGTCTTCGGCCGCGGCGGCGAGGAGGGTGAGGCGCTGCGCGCCGCCGGGGTCGAGTTCGAGGTCGTCCCCGGCGTCACCGCCGGCGTCGCCGCGAGCGCCTATGCGGGGATCCCGGTCACCCACCGCGACGACGCCTCCGCCGTCGCCTTCGTCACCGGGCACGAGGACCCGGAGAAGGAGGAGACCGCGCTCGACTGGGAGGCGCTCGCCCGCTTCCCCGGCACGCTCGTCTTCTACATGGGCGTCAAGCGACTCGGCGAGAACGCGGCGGCGCTGATCGCAGCGGGCCGCGACGCCGAGGAGCCGGCCGCCGCCGTGGAACGCGGCACGATGGACGGCCAGCGCACCGTCGTCGCCACCCTCGCCACCCTGGCCGAGGCGGTCGAGCGCGAGGGCATCGGCGCCCCGGCATTGATCGTCGTCGGACCGGTCGTGCAGCGCCGCGAAGCGCTCGCCTGGCTCGAGCGGCGCCCCCTGCACGGCCGGCGCGTCGTCGTTACCCGAGCCCGCGCTCAGGCCAGCGGCCTCGCCGCCGCCCTGCGCGCGCTCGGCGCCGACCTGGTCGAGTTGCCGGCGATCCGGATCGAGCCGCAAATCGATAGCGCGGCGGTGCATGAAGCGGTTGTCTCGATCAGCGAGTACTCGCTGATCTGCCTGACCAGCCCCAACGGCGCCCACCTCCTCTTCGAGGCGCTGACGGCCGCCGGCAAGGACGCGCGCGCGCTCGGCGGCGCAACGGTCGCCGCAATCGGGCCGGGCACGGCGCGTGCCCTTGCAGAGCACGGCATCGCCGCCGACGTCGTCCCTGAGCGCTTCGTCGCCGAGGCGCTGGTCGACGCTCTGGCGGGGGTCGAGATCGCCGGCCGCCGGGTCCTGGTCGCCCGCGCCGCCGAGGCCCGCGACGTCCTGCCGGAGGCGCTGCGCGAGCGCGGCGCCGAGGTCGACATCGTCGCCCTCTATGAGACCGTGCGCGAAGAGCCCGCCGGCGAGGCGGTCGAGGCGGCGCAGAGCGCCGAGTACGTCACCTTCACCTCGTCCTCGACCGTGCGCAACCTGACCGAGGCGGTCGGCGAGCGCTTCCCGCGCGGCGCGCGCGTCGTCTCGATCGGACCGGTGACCAGCGAGGCCGCCCGCGCCGCCGGGCTCGAGGTCCACGTCGAGGCGGAGCGCCACGACATCGATGGCCTCCTCGCCGCCCTGCTTGACGACGCAGCTCGATGAGCTTCGGAGTACCGCACAGGCACTACCGCCGCACCGACTCCACGAACACGCGCGCCCGCGAGCTGGCCGAGGCCGGCGCGCCCGGCGGCACAGTCGTCACCGCCGACGAGCAGACCGCCGGCCGCGGGCGGCAGGGGCGCATCTGGAGCGCACCCGCCGGCAAAGCACTGCTCTACTCCGCACTGCTGCGCCCCCTCGGCGACCGCCCGCTGCTCCCGCTCGCCGTCGCCCTCGCCGTCTGCGACACCGCCGAGCAGCTCGCGCCCTCAGCCGCCTGCGAGATCAAGTGGCCCAACGACGTCTGGATCGGCGAACGCAAGCTGGCGGGAATCCTGATCGAGACCAGGACGCAAGAGGACTGGGCGGTAATCGGCGTCGGCCTCAATCTGACGATCGCCGCCGAGGAGTTCCCAGCCGACCTCCGAAACCCGGCCATCTCCCTCTTCGGCTCCATTGAGCGGGGTCGGGAGGGGTCCCGACGGAGCCTCCCCGCTGTTGCTCCGGCGGGGCCCCTCCTGACCCCGCTCACCGCAGCCACAGTCCTAAGTCGTTACCTGGACCGCTGGGTCAGTGCCGAACCCCAGGCGGTCTTGACCGCCTACCGCGAGCGCGACGCGCTCGCCGGCCGCGAGATCTCCTGGAGCGACGGGCCTAACCTCGAGCAGGTCAGCGGCTCAGGAGTCGCTGCCGGCGTCGACGACCGCGGTGGCCTCGTCGTCACCCTTGCCAGCGGCGGCAGCACCGTTCTCTTTGCCGGCGAGGTCCACCTGCGCCTCTGAATCGACCCTCGCCTTCGCGGCTTTCGCCTGCGACCCGGACCCGTTCGTGTCTTTCCTCTTCTTCGACCGCTTGCGGCGGCGGCCGCCTTTGGGGAAGTTGCGCAGCAGCTCGCGCCCGATCGACGAGGGCTTGCGGGCCATCCGCATGCGGGCGCCGCGTAGGACCTCCTCGCCCTCCGGGGTGTGGGAGACGGCCGCAGCGAGCAGCGCCACCCCCAAGCGGCGGTCCTGTTTGCGGGCGGCGTGGACGAGCCGCCGCGCGTTGCGCCCGTGCGCCCGCCCGGAGGAGTTGACCAGCAGGCCGAGCAGTCGCTTCGTCTCGGGCCAGCGCTGCACCGCATACTCTTCATGCAGGTCGCGCGTGTAGGAGGCGAGCCGCCAGACCCAGGCCTGGGCCTGGTCGCGGCGGCCGATCCGCTTGTCGATCAGCGCCTGCAGCAGCGTCTTCGTTCCCGCCCGCTTGTCGTCGCGGCTCCAGGTGCCGACGATGTCGATCGCGTCGTCGAAGGCGTCGGCGTCGCCCAGCTCGGGAATCTCGGCCAACGCTTTCAGTTTCAGCTGCGAGTTGCGGTTGCGCTGGATGCAGGTGAGCAGGAAGCGGCGGCGCAGCTCCATGGTCTGGGCGCCGCGCAGCATCGCCCGCGCCCGGCGCCAGTTCTGCGGGTTGACCCGCGCCCCGGCCAGCGCCGCCCAGGCGTGCTGCTCGGCGTGGTCGAGGTGCTCGACCGCGATCCGCCACAGCTCGCGTTCCAGTACCTGGGTGCGGCGCTCCTCGTCGTTGGAGACGGGGACGATCCGCCGCTCGACCCGGATCCGCCGCCCGCGCGCCCGCCGCACCGGGCCGACCACGATCGCGCCGCCACGGTAGACGTCGCGGTCGAGCAGGCTGTGCAGGGTGACGATCGTCTCGTCGTGGGTCGTCGCCGGGTGGACGAAGTCGATCACGAGGCCGGCTTCCTTGCCCGGCGCGCGGCGCGTGACCCGCCCCACCCGTTGCTGGTAGATGCGCCGCGAGGCGGTCGGCGCCAGGTGCATGCAGATCGTCGCCCGCGGCGAGTTCCAGCCCTCGGCGAGCAGCATCGCGTTGCAGAGCACGTCGACCTCGCCGCGCTCGAAGGCGGCGAGGATCTCGGCTAGTTCGCGCTTCGGCGTCTCGCCGGAGACGGCGCGGGCGACGATGCCGGCGTCCTGGAAGGCTTTGGCGACGTTCTTCGCGTGCTGGACCCCGGCCGTGTAGAGAACGCCGGGCACTTTGCTGAAGCGCGTCTTGTAGAGGTCGGCGATCGCGACGTTGAACGGGGCCTGGTCGAGCAGCGCCGCCAGCTCCTCCTGGTCGAAGTCCTGGTCGACCTCGCCTTTGCGCAGCGGCACTTTGGCGATCGTCCGCACTCCCGGGCCCGGCGGGATGCGCATGCAGCGCAGCGGCGAGATCACGCCGCGGCGCGCCGCCTGGGCGAGGTCGAAGCGCGAGGTCTGAGTCGGGAAGAGGTCGGCGACGTGGCGGGCGATCAGCGCGCCGGTCGCGGTCATGCCGATGAAGACGGGGCCGCTCCAGGCGCGGATGCAGGCGCTGGTCTTCTCACCCAGCGCGGTGTGCGCCTCGTCGCAGATCACGATCGAGTAGGCGTCGGAGATTTTCTTGTGGTTGCGGACGAACCACTGGTAAGTCTCGACCGTGACCGGCCCGTCGGGGTCGTCGCGGCCGTCCATCAGCGCCGGGCGCAGCCGCTCCTTGTAGCCGCGCTGGGAGATCTCGCCGATGAACTGATCGACCAGGTTGCGGCGGTGGGTGAGGATGAGGACGCCGCCAGTGCGCGAGGCGTCAATGAAGCCGACTGCGGCGACGGTCTTGCCGGCGCCGGTCGCGTGCTCGAACCAGAAGCGGCGCTCGGCGCCGGGGTCCTCAGGCGCCTCGTCGATCGCCTCCGCGTCGGCGTCCTCGTCCTGGGGCTCCTCCCAGTCGATCGGCTCCTCGTCGGGGGCGAGCTCGTCGTCCTCGTCCTCGTCCTCTTCCTCGTCCTCGAGCTCCCCGTCGTCGCCGTTCTCGACGGCGCCCTCCTCATCCTCGAGCGCGTCGGCGACGACCGCCGGAGCGGCGCCGTTGCCGCCGTTCTCGGCGGCGGTCTGCTGCTCGGCCATCAGCTCGGTCAGGGTGCCGGAGAGCGCGTCGACCTGGTGCGGGTTGAGTTCCGCCCCGTCGCGCAGCTTCGGCGGTTCGTCGGCGAGCAGCCGCTCCAGCCCCAGCAGCAGCGAGAAGTCGCGCCGCCACTGGATCGAGGGGTGCTCGGCGCCCTCGTCAAGCTCGGCCAGCGCGGCGTCGAGGGCACGGCGACGCGCCGTGCCCAATGCAAGCGCCTCCGGGCCCTCGCCGTCGAGCAGGAAGGGCTCGCGGACGAACGCCGCCGCGCGCTCGATCTCGGCGCCTGAGGGAACTGCAGCCGCTCGCGCGGCAACTTCGCTGGTCTTGGCCATAGAGGCTTGTGGGTGCGTCCCGCCGAGGCAGGCGGCTGGGACAGGTGGTGAGGGGTCGGGAGTTGGACTCTCCTCATCCCGACGATTCTCCGGGGTCCGCCACTCAAAGCGGACCGATCAAAACGTATTGTAATCAAGGAATTGAGAAAGCCGGGGCGACAGCTGACAATCGGCCTGATCGCGATCGCGGCGCTGGCCGCGGCGGGATGCGGCTCCTCCGACGGCGGGGGCAGCAAGCCCCCCGATTACGAGAAGGCGCTGGCCGGCTCGCCGCCGCCGCTGGCCGCCCTGCACGCCCAGGAGAACGAGCTGCTCGACGGAGGTGTCGATGCCTACGAGAAGCGGATCGCGGAGTTGCGCGGGTACCCGGTCGTGGTCAACGTCTGGGCCTCCTGGTGCGGGCCCTGCCGCCTCGAGTTCCCGGCCTTCCAGCAGATGGCCGCCAAGTACGGCAAACGCGTCGCCTTCCTTGGCGTCGACAGCCAGGACTCCGACGACGCGGCGCTCACCTTCCTCCGCGACAACCCCGTCCCCTACCCCAGCTACACCGACCCCGACGAGGAGATCGCCGACAGCATCGGCGCCTCGCGCGGCCTCCCCGCCACCGCCTTCTACGACCGGGGCGGTGAGCTTCTCTTCTTCACCTACATCCCCTACGCCGAGCACGAGGACCTGCGCGCGGCGATCGAGAGCTGCGCGCTCGGGCGGCCCCCGGTCTGCGAGAGCGGATAATCGACCTGTGGACGTCTTCGTTGTCATCGCCCTGGTTGCCGTCGCGGTGCTGCTCGCCGAGCTGCTGCTGCCGACCGGCGGCGTGCTGGCGGTGCTCGGCTCGTTGGGCCTGATCGCCGCCGGCGTCGTCGCGATCGAGGGCGACTCCGGCGCCACCGACTACATCGGCCCGGGCCTGATCACGCTCGGCCTGCTCTCGGTTGTCACCTTCTTCTTCATCGGCCGCAAGGTGCTGGAAGCGCACCGCGACGAGCCGGTGCGGACCGGGCCGGAGGAGCTCGTCGGCGCTCTCGCCGAGGCGCGGACCGCGCTCGACCCGGAGGGGCAGGTGTGGATCGAGGGCGCCCTCTGGAAGGCGCACCTGGCCGGGGGCGAGGGCCGGGTCAGCGTTGGGGATAGAGTCAGGGTCGAGGCGATCGAGGGGCTGACCCTTGTGGTGCGTCCCGAGTCGCAACCCGCAGCATCCGAGGAAGGAGCAGGCTGATGGAAGTCCTGATCGGCGTACTGGTCGTCCTTGCGATCTTCGGCTTGATCGCGGTTGGCGCCTCGGTGCGGGTGCTGCGCGAGTACGAGCGCGGGGTGATCTTCCGGCTCGGCCGGCTGATCGCGCTGAAGGGTCCCGGCCTGATCCTGCTAATCCCGTTCATCGACCGCATGGTCAAGGTCGACCTGCGCACGGTCACGCTCAACATCCCGCCGCAGGAGGTAATCACCCGCGACAACGTCCCCTCCAGCGTCAACGCGGTCGCCTACTTCCGCGTCGTCGACGCCAATCGGGCGATCGTCGAGGTCGAGAACTACCTGCTCGCCACGTCGCAGATCGCCCAGACCGCGCTGCGCTCGGTGCTCGGCAAGGCCGAGCTCGACCAGCTGCTGGCTGAGCGCGAGCGGCTCAACGAAGAGCTGCAGAAGATCATCGACGAGTCGACCGAGCCCTGGGGCGTGAAGGTGACCGCGGTCGAGATCAAGGACGTCGAGATCCCCGAGCAGATGCAGCGGGCGATGGCGCGCCAGGCCGAGGCCGAGCGCGAGCGGCGAGCCAAGATCATCAACTCCGAGGGCGAGTACCAGGCAGCCCAGAAGCTCACCGACGCCGCCGACATCATCAGCACCAACCCGGCCTCGCTGCAGTTGCGCTATCTGCAGACGCTGCTCGAGATCGGCAGCAACCAGAACACGACGATCGTCTTCCCGCTGCCGATGGACGTGCTCGAGCCGTTCCTGATGAAACGTGACGGCGAGAGCCCGTCGCAACCGCCCGCCGCTTGAGCGCACCCGAGCTCCGCATCGACCAGCTGACCGGGCTGCGGGCGATCCTCGCCCCCGGCCGCGCCGAGCGTCCCGACAACTTCGAGGCGCCGAAGAGCGAGCCCAAGGGGCCCGAGAACTGCCCCTTCTGCGAGGGGCACGAGGGGCGCACGCCGGCCGAGGTCTACGCGACGCGGCCGGGCAGCGGCGAACCCGACACGCCGGGCTGGACGACGCGGGTGGTGCCGAACCTCTACCCCGCGTTGGCGGAGGAGGGCGAGACGGACGGCGGGGCGGGGAGCGCCACGACCGCCGGCGAGGCCGGCTCATTCGCCAGCGCCGGCGACCCGCTGCTGGAGTCGCGGCGGGCGGGAGAGGCCGACCTCTTTGCCTCGCGCCCGGCGATCGGCGCCCACGAGGTGGTCGTCAACGCGCCCGAGCACGTGACCGCGATGGCGGAGCTGAGCGAGGAGCAGCTCGGCGCCGCGGTCGAGACCTGGCGCGAGCGGGTGCGCGCCCACTCCGGGGCGGCCTACGTGCAGCTGATCGTCAACGAGGGCGGCGGCGCGGGCGCCTCGCTAGAGCACACCCACGCGCAGCTCTACGCGCTGCCCTTCGTGCCAGCGGCGGTGGCGCGCGAGCGCGAGCGCGCCGGCGCCTACGCCGAACGCACCGGCGGGGCGGGGCTGCTGAGCGACGTCCTGGTCGAGGAGGTGCGCCGCCGCGAGCGCCTGGTCGCGATCGACGACGAGGCGGCGCTGATCTGTCCCTGGGCCTCGCGCTCCCCGTTCGAGCTGCGCATCGTGCCCCGTCGCGAAGCGGCGCGCTTCGAGGAGGACACCGTGGGAGCGGCGATGCTCCACACCGCCCTGCGGGCGCTGGCGCAGCGCTTCGGCCACCCCCCCGAGCTGAACCTCTGGGTCCGCACCGCCCCCCGCGGCGCCGAGCGTTTCCACTGGTACATCGACATCGCCCCCCGCCTCACCGTCAAGGCCGCCTTCGAGCTCGCCACCGGCGTCGACATCAACGTCTATCCGCCGGAGCGGGCGGCGGGCGACCTGCGAGAGTCGCTGCCCGGATAGGGTCGCGGGGCGATGCCGCCCAACCCGCGACCGATCCCTCGCTTCATCGCCGACTCGACCCAGGAGGGGATACCGCACGGGCGCTTCGCCGAGCGGCTGGCTGAGGCGTTCCGGCAGGCCTGCGGCGAGATCGAGGACCTGCCCGAGGGAGTCGAGGCGCCGGAGGCCGATGCGATCGCCTGGTTCCCGGAGCGCGCTTGGGGCGGGCGGGTCTGGGTGCCCTGCGCAGCGCGGGTCGACGGTCCTGAGGGGACGCTGGAGCTGTTCGGCCACGTCTCCTACGCCCAGCCCGAGGAGGGCGAGCCGAGCGAGTTCCGCGCCAAGGCCGACTTCACCGACGTGCTCGCCGAGGACAACCCGGAGTGGAAAATCGACCTCAACGACGACGTGATCGGCCACTGGCGCGGGGAGAACGGCCGCGCCGGCGACGTCACCCTGGTCTGGGGCCGCCCCCTCGTTCGCGGTGCCGTCGCCGCCACCGCTGAGCTCGACGAGGAGACGGTCGACCAGGAGATCGTCACCGACGAGCGCTTCACCTTGATCGCGCTCGACGCGCTGAAAAACTACGGCGACGACGTCTTCATGGAGGTCAAGCTCTGGAGCCGCCGCGCCGACGAGCTCGCCTCCGAGAGCCTCTACGACTAGCCGCCCGCGCGGCGGTTGACCGCGCAGCTGCGGGTCAGGGTGCTGGAGAGGGTGCGGCCGTCCTCGAAGGTCATCGAGGTGCGGGCGAAGGGAAAGAAGGCACTGAAGAAGCCCGCCGGGGCATCGCATGCGGCGCTGATGTAGCTGCGCGCCCGGCCGCGGTAGGTGTAGCGGCGGAACAGCGAGAGGGCGATGGTCTCGACGTAGCCGTAGCGGTTGACCGAGATCGGCAGCGAGCCGGTGAGGACGGTGCCAAAGGTGCCGGGGGTGCGACGGATGTGGAAGACGATGATGCGGGTGATCGGCACTGGCTTGTTGCCGTATATGTGGGCAAGGATCGCGTCATGGCCTTTGGAGGCCGAGTTGAAGGCGATGATGCGCCCCCGCGAGGGGAAGGTTTCCTGTTCCGGGAAGGCGGTGTTAGCGCGGTAGATGCCCTCACCGACCCGCGCCCCCCCACAAACGGCCATCGCCTGCTGCGGGGAGGCGGCGACGATGTCGTTGTAGCTGCAGACGGGCAGACCAGTTGGGTCGATGCGCCCGCCGCGATTGAGCTCGATCTTGATCTGCCGCAACGCCGGCGGCCGCTCCCCCGAGAGCGTTTTGACCGTCCCTTCGACCTGGACCGAGATCGGCGCCAGCTGCTCCCGCGGCAACGCGTTGGGATTGATCCCGCCGTTGAAGCGGACGAAGAGGTCGCCGCGCTCGGTCAGCTCGGCCTGGGCGAGCGGCGCCATGGCAGCGAGCAGCGCGACCGTCATACCGACGAGCACCGCGGCCTTCCTGCTGCTGATTCGCGCCATCCCCTGTGTACCAGAATAGGGATCAGGTTCTGAGCGCCTCGAGCCAACCGTTGAGGTCCTTCACCCAGAGCGCGATCGAGTCCTGCGTGCCGAGATCAGTCGTCCAGACGACCTTCAGCAGATCCCGCGCGATCCACTTGCGGAGGTGCGACCTCGCCGTCGTTACCTCCACGATCGAGTCACGCGGGATCCGAACTAGGCGGTTCGGCACCCACTGGGCGAACAGGAGCTCATGCTTGGTCAGCGCGAGGTTGCCATTGCCGCGCACCTGCCAAGCCCCCGCCGACTCGACCCCGAAGCTGTTGGCATCGCCCTCGCGCAGCAGCGTCAGCCCCGCAAAGTGCCCTTCCGCCCGCCTCCGGAATCGTCCCGTGATCAGTCCCACGCACGGTCGACCCTATCCATCAGCTTCTATGGGTCGGGTGCTTTCCACCCCTCCGCTACCGTGTCCCGATGGCATCGACCCAGCAGCCAAGGCCAGCGGCAAAGGGCGCTGCAATGGCGGCCGAGGAGGTGCGGGTAAGGCGCCTACGTGAAGATGCACGGCGCCCGATGAACGTGAATCTCGCCGAGACCATTGCCCTGAGCCACACGCTTCTCCGGATTGCTGGGGCAGCGCAGCACCGGTGAGCGAACCGGCTTTCGATCAGATTCTCCGCCGACTTACGGAGGCGGAAGTCAAGTTCGTAGTGGTGGGTGGCCTAGCCCTAGGAGCTTGGGGAGTAGTCCGCGGTACAAAGGACGTGGACATCGTCGTCGCGTCGGATCCTGAGAACTTCAAGCGCGTTGCCGCGGTGGCAGTGGAAATTCACGGGCACGTGCGGGCAGGCGAATCCTTCTTCAGTAGCGAGATGTCGATTGCCGGTCAGCTCGCGAGCGGTGAGCAGGTCGCCATAGAGACCGATCTCGGCCGCTTGGATGTCGTCCAAGGCCTTGACGGCGTGCCTGCCTATGACGAGCTGCATGCCCGTTCCACGGAGACGGAAGTCCTCGGCGTCAAGGTTGCCGTTTGCTCGGTCAACGACTTGAAGGCAATGAAGCAAGCTGCCGGCAGGACTCGCGACCTCGCAGACCTAGAGGACCTCGATGCCTCCGGCCCATAGCTCTACGATGGGCCTTCCGGCCCCGATAGCTCAGCTGGATAGAGCGACTCCCTCCTAAGGAGTAGGCCGCTGGTTCGAATCCAGCTCGGGGCACTGGACGAACTCCTAGGAACACCTTGCGGGGCCGCGATCGCTCGCGGCCCCGCACAGGGTCATCTCGTTAGAGAGCGGACAGGGTGACGCCAGCGGTGTAGCTCGAGGTGCTTGGCGTTTTGCCGCAGGTCAGGACTGCGCCTGAGACGGTGGAGCTCGACATGCCTGTCAGCGACAGGCTGGCACCGACGCTCCGCTCGAAGACCGATCCCTGGGTTTCGAGGGTGGTGCCGGTCAGCCCGGTCTGCGGGCCGACCTTGTAGACGCAGAGCGTTTTGCCCGCTTCCTGGTTGGCTTTGCTCGCGTAGACCTTGCCTTCGATGCCGTCGCCTTCTTTGGAACAGGCGACGTCAACGCTGCCGGCGTAGGGTGAACCGACTTTCAGCACATTGACGACGTAGCGGCAGCTGTTCATGCTGATTTCAGCGGGAAGGCCGCCGGAGGAGATGCAACCGCTGTAGGTCGCCGAGAGCGAGAGTTCGCTCGCGGTGCCGCTGAGTTCGCCGGAGTACTGGGTCCCCGTGCACTGGACGTTGCGGAAATTGGCGAATTTGAACGAGTCCGACGTCCCAGAGTTCAGGCTGCCGGAGACCGCTGCCGGATACCAACCGGCCGCGAACCTCGGCTGAGCGGGGTCCATGTAGAGCTCGTTGTCGTGCACCTGCAGGGCCTGTTGTACTCCCGCTTCGTTCTTGGCCTTGAAGCTCCAGCCGGCGTGAAAATTCATGGATTTGAACGTCCCCGCGCCGCAATTCACGTTGGTATATGTCCCTCCGAACGTTTCGACGTCGACCGCGACCGACGCGGTCGAACCTGCGCCGATGTTCGAGTAGGTGGCCGCGAAACTCTGCGGACCGATTTTCTTTTCACAGCCGCCCTCGTAGTAGACCATCGGGCCGCAACCCGCGGGACCAATCTCGACCGTACCGTTGCCCCCCGACCCCGGGTGGAACGTCAGCTTGCACCCATTTGCTTTCAGGCTTCCGCTCGGAAAACAGGTGGTAGAGGTGCCGAGTTGCGGCGTCACCGCTTCCATCGGTGTGCCCAATTCAGCAGTGCCGATTTCGAAGGAGTTGCAGATCACTTCTTTCGCCCCAAACGTGAAGTAGTAACTTTTCGTGTTGAATCCTTCGACGGTCGCCGGATATTTATCCGTCACGAATCGATCGGCGGATGCCGATGTCACTCCCAGAAATGCCGTCATCCCCAACACGACCAGCATGATGGGTCCGAAGACCTTGATGCGTCTCATATTTACCTCTCCCCTCCCGGCGGGCTTGTTCGCGCGCCGGGCTGACTGGTTTGCTGAATGCCGAGACTCAGGTCGCCCCGGCCCATCCTCAACCTCCCAGTCCCCCCGCAGCGCCGCTACGTCTATCTGGTACGGCAGTGGACGCTGAATGTGACACTTTGCACTCCTCCAGGCGCAGCGTCGCCTCGACCTCCAGCGCACAGTCCCCGAGCGGGCGGCCGAGGCGCCGTTCGATCGCCTGCAGGTGCCTGTTGACGGTCTGCCGGCTGACTCCGAGCGCCGCGGCCGCGGACGAGATGTTCCGCTCGGCCTCGAAATAGGCATGCAGCGTTTCGCGCAGGCTCGCGCCGCCGTCGCGCTCCCGCTTCAACGGAGCGAGGTACATCTCGCGCAGCGAGGTGACCAGCAGGTCGTCCTGGAGCATCGAAGCGAGCAGGGCGACCTCGCCGTAGCGCACGACACTCCTCGAGCCGCGCAGCGCGATCGGCAGAGCCGCGCCGGCCTGCCGGTGGGTGTGGCGCCAGCCTTCGAGCTCCGGGGCCGGCTCGCCGACCGCCAAGGAGATCTGCTCCGGCCAGTTCCGTGCGATCAAATCCGCGATGCGGTCGAAATCGACCAGGCGGCGGGCGCCGAACCATGCCCAGGCCGTCTCGTGGCCGCGACGGATCAGCAGAAGCCGGCAATCCAGCGTCGCCGCGAGACTGCGCAGCGCCTCCGGCGCCCCGGGCCCGACCGCGATCGCGCCGATATGGCAGGAGTCGAAGTCATAGGCGAACCCCGAGGTGTCGAGCAGCTCCCCAGCCAGGAGGCGCTCGACTCGCTCCGCCCGCCGCTGCTCGGATGACTCGATCCGGCTCTGCAACTCACGCGCGTGTTCTTCGCCGATCGCCGCCAGGAGACGATCAAAGAGAGCCGCCTGGGCTCGCAATACCGGTGTCAGTTGCGTCCCGTCGAACAGGCCGCCCTTGCGCGCACTCTCGACGAGGAAGTCCCCCAGCAGCGCATAGCCGGCGAAGTAACGCCGCAGCACTGTGTCGAGGCTGACGCCGTTGCGGGCGGCGAGACGTGCCTCACCCAGCAGGACGGTGGGCAGAGGCGGGGCACGCTCCTCGCCTTTCTCGATGCAGGCGAACCCGTAGTCGAGCGCTGTCGAAACGGCCAGGCGGAGGCTCTCGACATAGGTGGGGTCGGCTGCCGAGGTGGGGTCCGCGATCGCGTAGACGCGAGTCATCACCGCCTGCTCGATCTCCTCGCGGCGAGCGCGCAGGCGCTCGGCCAGCTCGGCGCGCGCTCCGCTGGGCCGAGCCTCCATCCAGCTAGCGCGCCCTGCGCTTGCCCTTGGCGCCCTTCCCGGCGCACCGGGCCTTGACCGCCGGCCGGAAGTCCTTGGCCTTGCCGTTGTGGCCGTCGAGCTCGACCACGGCGCGGTGCTTGCCGCGGCAGAGGTTGGTGCTGTTTTGGATCAGCCCCTTGTTGCCGCCCTCGAAGTTGAAGACGGCCTGGGTTACCGGGGCGTCGGGGACGAAGTCGAAGGTGTTGCGGATCCTGCCTTTGAGCGAGTCGATGCGGCCGACCAGGTCGAACTTGATCTGGCCGTTCTGCAGGGCGGCGACGAGGTCCGGGAGCTTGTTCGATGAGGATCTGAGGTAGATCGGGCCCTCAACAGGGGTCTCGAGCAGCGGCGTGATCGCTTTCGCGTAGCCGTAGATCGACGCTTTCGGGCAGGTCTCCTGGGCGAACTGCACCCTGGTGCAGACGGTGCCGATGTGGGACTGGTCGAGGAAGGCGCTGCGGGGGAGCGTGACGCGGGCGTAGGAGATGTTCGCTTCGTCCGGGCGCATCTGGACCACGGCCCTGAGTTTCGGATGAGCACCTCGCTTGGTCCCCCCGATCAGTCGGAGGGAGAGCTTGGGGTCGAAGTCGAGCGCCGCGCAGTCCGCCGCCTGAAACGGGGTGGAGACGACGACCGGGTTGTCGTCGGCTTCGCTTCCGAAGTTCAGCCCCGAGCCGAGGGCCGTGCTCGCGGTCGAGGTGCGCTCACAGCTGGTCGGGTTGAGGACGAAGTCGGGCCTGTTCACATAGGCCCTGATGTCCTGGGCGTGGACCTGGATCCCGTCGATGATGTGGGGGATCGGGTCCGACCCTGTTGCGTCGATGAAGACTTCGGCGGTGTTGCGGTCGATCTTCAGCGCCTCCCTGACGACGACCGTGCCGAGGTCGAACGGTCCTACCTTGGCGGCGGTGATCGCCGCGATCGAGAGAGCCGAGCCGTTGTAGGGGCCGGCTAGGTAGATCCTGCCGGGGGCATAGGCGGGTGAGGGACCTACGCCTGCCCCCACCAGGGTTCTTCCCACCAGCGATGAAGCCGGGCAGGAGGGAGAGACTTCCTCTTCGGTGCCTGTCCTGTGCTTGGCCGCCTCGATCGCCGCGTCGGCGCAGTAGGCGATCCCCGCCAGCTTGCCGACCAGGCCCGGCGGCAGCTTGATCGAGAAGCGGGTGAACTCCTGTTCGGAGTCAGAGCGGCTCAGGCGCAGGTTGAAGGGGCTGTATTCGCCGGCGGCGTTGTTGAGCGTGCCGGCCTGCAGCTCGGGGCTGAACGGCGGCAGCCCCCCGGAGGGACAGGGGCCGGCATCGGGCCCGCTGATGATCTCGAAAGTCGAAGTGCTGGTCACCGGGCCCCCACCCGACCAGGGAGTCAGCACGGCTTTCACCTCATGGGCGCCGCAACCAGGCGGTGTTGCCAATGGCGACCTTGCTCCCTCGCGGAAGTGCAATCTGAACGAGGAGAAGGGCAACTCGGGCAGATCCTCGGCCACCGTCGTCAACCGTCCCGTCACGGGGTCCGGCTTCACCTCGAGCGCCTGCTTGACCACTATCCCCAGGGTCGGGTTCTTGATCACAATGTAAAGCGCCAGGAGGGAACCGAAGGGGTTCTCGTAGGGCTTGGCGATGAAGAGGGAGCCGTCGACGCTTTCGTCCAGCAGCGGCGTCTCGACTACGACCGTGCCGATCTTCGACGCGTTGGGGCAGCCCGCCCCTGGCGCAGAGAAGGCGGTCTCCGATGCAAGCTGCGCCTCCGTGCAGACCTCCAGCCCTTCCGCTATCGCCGGATTGGTCGTGAAGCCCTCCGGCAGCGTCACTTCGACTGTGCGGATCGTCGACTCCGCCGTCGCCTCTTCAGAGGGATTAGTCAGCCCTTCGTCGTGGACGTCGAGTGAGAAGTCCAGTCCGCTTGGGCTCTGCGCGGCCTTCGAGGTCGGCTGGGCCTCGATCGAGGGCTCAAAAGCCAGGCTGGCGCAGTCCAGCATCCCAAGCGGGTTGGGCGGCTCCAGATCGTCGTGGGATTCGGAGAATCCGGTCACCCGCACATCGGGCTCCTGCCAGGAGGACGCGTCGAATCTTGTGGTGAGCGGCCCGGCGCAACTTGTCGGCAGGGTGAGGAAGGGCCTTTCCTCGCCCAGCAGGCAGCCTTTGGAGCACCCGGTGCGATCTGCGTTGTGATCCGAATCCGCCGGGACTCCCCAGATGCTCACCGCCGAGCTCCACACGGGCACGGCCTCGGGGGCGTTGCGAACGATCGCGAGACCGTTGTAAGGAGGCTCGGGGTTCAGACCGACGTTGATCGTGATCGGCACTTTAAGAACGACGAACCCGAGCTTGGCGACAACCCCCGGAGGCGGCACGAGGTTGTAGACGGGCACCTGCTGCTGGCTGCCGAGTTCGTCGGGTGGGCCGACGACTATCTCGTTGACGCCGATCTGGGTGCTCGGGTCGCATTTTTCCTCGACGAAGGCGGCGCTGTCGCAGCGTGGAACGGCGGTGGTGTCGGCGACGAGCCCGGGAGGGAAGGAGACGGTCAGGTCCTTGAGATCGCCAGCCGGAACCTCGAAGGTGAAGCCCGGCCTCGCCTCGGTGTTGAAAGCAACCGTCGTGGTCTGGGCGTAGGGATGCGATCCCGCCCGCATCGAGGGCGACCCGTCGGGTCCGGTGAAGGTCATGTCGAAGCTTTTCAGCCCGAACTCGCCCTGGGCCGGAGCCGCTGAAGCCGAGACGGCGATCAGCGCGACGGCGAGGACGGGGGCGAACCGCTTCATCGTCTCCTCCTCCCCGCCTGGCCGGCTCGCTTGCGCTTTTTCTTGGCGACGCAGCGGCCTTTGCGCAGGGCCCTGCCTTTGGCGCAACGCGGGCGCGGGCGCGGAACCTGGACGACGTTGCCAGCGCCCGAGAAGGTGGAGCTCGCCGGGGTCGGGTCGTTCGGCGCCTCCAGCGGGCCCTGGCAGGCTTCTCCCTCGCAGGCGGCCGGCGGAGAGGCGGGCGGCGGGAAGCCGCCCCCTTCGCGAGCGTCGTAGACGTCGACCAGACCCGTGTCCTGGTCCAGCAGGCTGGCGCCGGTGGTGAAGAAGACGTCGCGACCGTCGGCGGAGGCCTCGAGGAGCATCGATTCCTCCGCGCTGCGCCCAGAGGAGATCAGGCTCAGGCAGCCGCCGGCGCTCTCGACGAAGCTGTCCGCGCCCTTCGCGGCGCACTCGGCCTCGTCCGCGGCCCGCCGCCACTCGTAGACGTCGCGGCGGCCGTTGTTGTCACGCGAGACGAGCGAGTCGAGGCTCTCGAAGAAGAGATGGCCGCCGTCGGCGGCGAGCAGGCGCGAGGGACGGAACTGGCTGGCCCAGCCGGGGAGCAGCGCGGCCGCCCAGTCGACCGCTTCGTTCGAGTCGTCCCCGACCTTGGCGCCGGCCGGCCTCGCCCCGCTCGGGTTGCACGAGATGCATGCGAGGCTGCCGATGCCGCCCCCCGTGCCGGCGTCGTAGAGGTAGACCTCGGCGGCGGGCTGCCCGCTGACGGCGTCGGTGTTGTCGTACCCGGTGAGCGGCTCCAGCGAGGTGAAGGCAAGGTGCATGCCGTCGGGGGTGAGGCGCGAGGAGCGCCGCTTCGGTTCCCAGGCCGCCGGCAGCGAGGGCGGCTGCCTGAGGACGCCGCCCCCGCCTTCGCCGTCCCCTGCCTCGAGGCTGTGCAATCCAGCCACGAAGGTGAACGCTTCGGCGCCTTTGTCGTAGAGGTAGAGGTTGGACTGTCCCGCCTGGGCCTCGTCGCCGAAGCCGTTGGCCTGGTCGTCGCTGAGGACCTCGGTGGAGACCAGGTAGATGCGGGTGAGGTCCTCGCTGGCGCCGAGCACGCCCGGCACGCCTTTGGCGATCAGGTGGGACTCGTTCGCCTCGACGTCGAACTCGAAGAGCTCGTCATCGACTCTGTATAGGGCCGTCTCGCCCGCCGGATCGGCCACGACGAATTTCGAGTCGGGCGCTTCGGAGATCGCCAGCGTGCACGCTTTCTCCGGCTCGGTGCATTTGCCGCCCGAGAGGTTGCTCTGCGCCTGGGTCGCGTTGAGGCGGACGTAGAGCCTGGGATTCGTGACATCGCCGACTTCGCCCTCTTCGATCGGGTTGGCGCCGGCGCCCGCCGACCAGAAGATCCGCGAGCCGTCCTCGGAGACGGCGTGGTAGACGCTGGAGCGGTTGAAGTCATAGGTCGGGGTCGTCGCCAGGCCCGCCGAGGAATGCGTGCAGTTGGCTTTGTTGCCGGGCAACGAGCTGACCAGGCGCAACGGAGCTTCGGGCGAGGTCAGGTAGACCTGGAAGATCCGCTCGGTTTTGCAGGCGTTGCCGGTCAGCGGGGCGTCGGCGCGGAACACGGCGTGGGAGCCGTCGTCCGAGACCCCCATCAGGTCGACGTAGTAGTCGCTTTCCCCTTCCCCCTCGAAGCCGCCGGGTGGAGGCACGGTGCTGAGAAGGTCGTAGGCGGGGGGCTCGGCGCAGTTATCGCGCCGGTAGAGATTGGGCACCCCCGCCGGAGCGCCGGGGACGAGCGCCAGGTCCGAGTCCTGCACGAACCAGGCCTGGCAGAGGTCTTCGCCGAAGGCCTTGAACTGGCTGGCGCCGCCAGGCGCGTAGAGCGCCGGCAGGCGGCGCGGGGGAGAGATCGATTCGCTGGCCCAGCCGCCCGAACCGCGAGAGGACAGGTACTGGCTTTGCAGGGGCGCCGCCTCCGGGTCGGCGAAGGCGGTCAGCGCGGAGTAGGTGAGGCGCTGACCGTCCGCGGCGGCGGCGACGTGCCCGGTGAAGAAGGCGGTGCCGACGTCACCGCCGTTCTTGTCGACGAGCGAGACCATCTCGTAGGCGCGGCAGTCGGGCAGCATGGATGAGGCCTCCGTGCGAAAGGCCTGGTTCGGGCATGCGGCCTTGGGGAGCGAGGGTGCGAAGGTGCGGAAGCTCCCTTCGGCGCCGTCTTTTCCCACCTCCCCGTCGAGTCCTCGGACCGGGCCGCCACCGCTGCTGGCGGCGACGAAACGGTAGTGGTAGGTGGTGCCCGGCTGCAGGCCGTGGACGACGATCCCTTTGGTGGGAATCGCGGCGTCCCTCACAGCATCCATCTCGACTCCCGGGGGAAGCGGCTGGGCCTGGCAGGCCCCTTCGGAGCATTTGTCGGTGCCGTACTCGACGTAATAGGCGGTGTCGGGCCAGAAGCGGGGGTTGATCTCCGCTCCCAGGGTGGCGGAGTCGGTGCCTACCGAGGTCGCGTACTGAGAGGAGATCGTCGGTGGGACCTCGGGCGGCGGGCAGAGCTCAGGGTCGGGTGGTGGGCCGTAGGCGCGAACAAAGCTGTTCGGGCTGAGATTGCCGACGTAGAGGTCGACGCCGTCGATCCCGCAGCCGGAGCCGGCAGCTATTCCGGTGGACTCCTCCGCGACGTTGGCGATAAAGGAGTCCTGGGATTCCAGGCAGTTCGCACCGAACTCGCGCACGCCCGCCGTCTCGAGCCTTTTCCTGTCCACCACATAGAGGCTTCCCTCCGCATCGGTGGCCAGGGCCCGAGGTGTTTCTACTTTCGCGGTGCAGAGTGGGGTCCCGCTCGGACTCAGCTTGACGACATCTTTCTTCGGCTCCACCCCGCTGGAGCCGCCTTCGAAGAGGGTGAGGTAGACGTTGCCGGCGGAGTCCGCCGTCAGCGACTGCACACCCTCTCCGGTGAGCACGCCGCTCGGGTCGGGAACCGTTCCATCGAATATCCCGTCGGCGTTGAACTTCTGAATGCGTTCATGACCGCCGACGTAGACGGTGTCGTCCGGGCCCACCGCGATCGCGCTGGCCGTGGGGTCCTGCAGGGGAACGGGTCTGCCGAACTGGCCCGGGTCTTCGCCGCGCGTCCCGCCTCCACAGACGTCACCCGAGACAGCGGTACAGAGGTTTTCTTCCTGGGGCGTGACCGTGACCGGTTCGGCATTCGCTTCCTGTTCTTCACGCTCCGCGACCTTGGTCAGGTTGACCTCACCGCCGAACATGAGGATGAACTCGCCCTGCGGGCTGAACTTCTGCACTCGGTTCGTGTCTTTCGATTCATCACCGCAGCTCGTGCAGATGCTCGTTTCCTGCACGAGCACATCGCCTGCGGAATCGATCGCGATGCCCTTCGGGCTGCCCATCTGGCCGGAGCCAGCCCCACGAACGCCCGCCTGGCAGGTCGCGGTGGGCGGAGCCGCCTGCGGCCCGCAAGTCTGGAGCTCGGCCGATCCGTCACTCACCCCCCAGCCCCACGCCATCAGGAACTCGCCCCAGGCGTTCAGCTTGTTGATGCGTGAGTTGGTCTGGTCGACGACGTAGACCGCGCCGGCGGAGGGATCCACGGCGATTCCCCGCGGGTTGATGCACTGGCCCGCCCCCGAACCGGTCGTGCACTTCGTCCACAGCGGCTCCGCCGCCGCAGCTGAGCTGCCGCCGGCCGGCCCGAGAACGGCGACGATGCCGATTCCCAGACACAGCAGCAGGAGCTTCAGGCGTCGCGTCCCAGTCACCTCTTCTTGCCGCACCCGGCTTTGACCGCCGGCCGGAAGTCCTTGGCCTTGCCGTTGTGGCCGTCCAATTCGACGATCGCCTTGTGCTTGCCCCTACAGAGGTTGGTCGAGTTGATGATCAGCCCCTTGTTGCCGCCCTCGAAGTTGAAGACGGCTTGAGTGACCGGGGCGTCGGGGACGAAGTCGAAGGTGTTGCGGATCCGGCCTTTCAAGGAGTCGATGCGGCCGACGAGGTCGAATTCGATCTTGCCATTGGCAAGCGCCGCTACGAGGTCCGGCAGCCTGTTCGAGGAGGAGCGCAGGTAGATCGGACCTTCCACCGGCGTCTCGAACAGCGGCGTGGTCGCTTTCGCGTAGCCGTAGATCGATGCTTTCGGGCACTGCTGCTGGGCAAACTGGGGCCTGGTACAGACGGTGCCGATGTGGGACTGGTCGAGGAAAGCGCTGCGGGGGAGCGTGACGCGGGCGTAGGAGATGTTCGCTTCGCCCGGGCGCATCTGCACTACCGCCCTGAGTTTCGGATGCGCTCCTCGCTTCGTGCCGCCGATCAGGCGGAAGCTCAGTTTCGGGTCGAAGCGAAGCGCCGCGCAGTCGGCCGCCTGGAACGGGGTCGAGACGACGACGGGGTTGTTGTCCGCATCCGAGCCGAAGTCGAGGCCCGAGCCCAGGAGGGTGCTGGCGGTCGAGGTTCTCTCGCATGAGGTCGGGTTGAGGACGAAGTCCGGCTTGTCGACGTAGGCCCTGATGTCGCGGGCGTGGACCTGGATGCCGTCGATGATGTGGGGGATCGGGTCAGAGCCGGTGGCGTCGATGAAGACTTCGGCCGTGTTGCGGTCGATCTTCAAAGCCTGGCGGACCACAACGGTGCCGAGGTCGAAGGGACCGACCTTGGCGGCGGTGATCGCTGCGACGCTGAGAGCGGAGCCGTTGTACGGCCCTGCCAGGTAGATCTTGCCGGGGGCGTAAGCGGGGCTTGGGCCGACGCCTGCGCCTACCAACGTCCTGCCGACCTCAGAGGCCTTGGGGCAAGAGGGGCTCAGTTCCTCGTCGGTGCCGGTGCGGTGCTTGGCCGCCTCTATCGCGGCGTCGGGACAGAAGGGGATGCCGGCAAGCTTGCCAGTGATCCCCGGCGGCAGCTTGATCGAGAAGCGGGTGAACTCCTGTTCTGAGTCGCTTCTGCTGAGTCTGAGGTTGAAGGGGCTGTAGCTGCCTGCTCGGTTGTTGAGGGTTCCCGCCAGGAGATCCGGGCGGAAAGGCGGCAAGCCGCCTGAGGGGCAGGGGCCGGCGTCGGGGCCGGTGATGATCTGGAAGGCGGAGCTCGTGGTAACCGGCGTACCACCCGACCAGGGGTGGAGCGTGGCGACGACGTTGTGGGTACCGCATGCCGGCGGTGTGGCCAGCGGGCTCCTCGCTCCCTCGCGGAAGTGGAGCCTGAAGCTCGAGAAGGGCAACTCGGGCAGATTCTCGGCCACAGTCGTCAGCCTTCCCGTGACCGGGTCAGGCTTCACCTCCGAAGCCTGCTTGACCACAATCCCCAGGGTGGGGTTCTTGATCACGATGTAGAGGGCGAGGAGGGAGCCGAAGGGGTTCTCGTAGGGCTTGGCGATGAAGAGAGCGCCGTTGACGTTTTCGTCCAGGAGCGGGGTCTCGACTTCGACCGTGCCGATCTTCGAGGCGTTGGGGCAACCCTCGCCAGAATCTGAGAAGGCGGTCTCTCTGTCGAGCTGCTCCTCGGTGCAGACCTCCAGCCCTTCGGCGATCGAGGGGTTGGTGGTGAAGCCTTCCGGCAACGTCACTTCGACTTTCCGGATAGTCGACTGGGCCGTGGCTTCTTGGGAGGGATTGGTCAGCCCTTCGTCTTGCACCTCAAGGGAGAAGTCGAGACCGCTTGGACTCTGCGCAGCCTTCGAGGTCGGCTGGGCAGAGATGGCAGGCTGAAAGCTCACTTTGGAACAACCCCTCATCCCCAGCGGGTTGGGCGGTTCGGCAGCGTCGTGGGTGAAGATCATCTGTTCGAAAGGGGAGCCGTCCCACGATTCGGCGCTGAAATGAGTCGGCAGCGCTCCCTGACAACTGGTCGGCAGCGTCAGGAAGGGCTCCTCGATGTCGGGCGCCGGAGCGCTGCACAGACTGGGATTGACGACCTTGGCGCACCCGCCCCGGTCGATGTCGTGAGTGGGGTCTCCCGGCGCCCCCCAGATCGTCACCTGCGATCCGTAGACCGGATACAGGTTGGGGATATTGCGTGAGATGGCAATTACGTTGTGGGGGGGATCAGGATTGACCACGAGTTCCACCGTCACCGGCACGGTCAGGGTCCAGAAGCCGATCTTTGCCGCCACCCCCGGCGGCGGCTTCAGGTTGTAGACCGCCTGGGTGAAAGTGCCGGCCGGGCCCGGTTCCAGCACCGAGCTGGTGGAGATGCCGAGCGCCGTGGAGGCCGGACAGCTGTCGCCGGGGGAGACGAGGAAGTCCGCGTCAGGGCAGTACGGCACAACTGTGGGGTTGCCCACCAGCCCCGGAATCTGCGCGATCTGCACGTTCCTGATCGCCTCGACTGGCGTCTCGTAGAGGACTTCGGAGTTGGGCTCGGTCGTGACTTCGATTTTGGTCGTCATCGCGTAGGGATGCGAGCCCGCCTGCATCGAGGGCGATCCGTCGGGTCCGGTGAACGTCATGTCGAGACCTTTCAGCCCAAACTGGGCCTGAGCGGGAACCGCGAGGCAAAGCGCCGCCACAGCAATAAGCGCCAGAGTCGATGCAAGGCGTCTCATCGTGCCGTCCTCCGGTTGTGGCTGGCTCGTTTGCGCTGTTTCCTCGTCACGCAGCGTCCTTTGCGCCGGATCTTGCCTTTGGCGCAACGAGATTTCGGTCGGGTCCCTTCGGCCACGTTCCCCGCTCCTTCGAAGGAGGAGCTCGCCGGGGTCGGATCGTCAGGCGGCGAGAGCGGGCCCTGGCAGGCTTCGCCTTCGCAGGCGGCAGGTGGGGCCGGCGGCGGCGGAAAGCCGCCGCCCTCACGGGCGTCGTAAATGTCGATTAGACCGGTGTCTTGGGGCAGCAGGCTGGCGCTGGTGGTGAAGAAGACATCGCGGCCGTCGGCGGAGGCGTCGAGGAATTCCGATTCCTCCGGGCTTTCGCCCGAGGAGATCAGGCTGACGCATCCCCCGTTGCTCTCGCTGAACGAGGCGCTCTCCTCGCTGCAATCCCCTGAGCCGGACGCCTCCCACTCGTAGACGTCCTGGACGCCGTTCGTGTCGGAGAGGACCAGCGCATCGAAGCTTTCGAAGAAGAGGCGGCTGCCGTCGTCGGAGAGCACGCGCGTGGGTTGGAAGTGGGACTCCCAGCCTGGGATTCGGGAGGCCATCCAGAAGTTTCTGTCTTCATGGGACCCGACGAGACGGCCGGAAGGCCGCGAGCCGCTTGGGTTGCAGGAAACGCAGGTAAGCTCGTCGCTGCCGGCGTCGTAGAGGTAGACCTCGGCGTCGGGTTCGCCGCTGGCTACGTCCTTGTTGTCGTAGCCGGTCAGGCTTGCCTCCGACATGAAGGCGGCGTGCATCCCGTCGGGAGTGACCCGCGCTGCCCGGCCGTGGGGACGCGGGTTGAACGAGGAGATGTAGCTACCGCTACCTCCGTTGTCCTCATTGGGTGCGAGCGTGGCGACAAAGGTCGGCTCGTCTCCTCTGGTATGGAGGTAGACGTTAGGCGCGCCTGCTTTGGCGATGTCTCCCTCGCTGTTCGCTTCTTTGCCGGTCAGTACTTCGGTCGAGACGAAGTAGACGCGTGAGGCGTCATCGCTCATGCCGAGCTGACCCAACACCCCTTCGGCAATAGGCAGCGAGCTTTCCGATTCGAGGTCGAATTCGTAGAGCGTTTTCCCGGTCTCGTAGAGAGCCGTGGTCCCATCCGGGCTCGCGCCCCAGAAGGTCGAGTCGGGCCCGGATACCGCGATCGTGCAGGCTCGTTCCGGCTGTTTGCACTCTCCCCCTGAGACCGTGCTCTGCGGCTGATCGGCGTTGAGGCGCAGGTAGATCTCGCCCGGTCCCACCCCCGGGACGACGTTGTCTCCTTCCTCGGGATCCGAGTTCTCGGTAAGGGTCCAGTAGACGCGCGTGGCATCGCCCGAGACCGCTTGGCGGACGCTGTCTCTGTAAGGGTCCGCTACGTTGACCATTGCGGTCCCGGCCGATGCATGAGTGCAAGCGCCACTGCCGTTGGGCAAAGCACTGACCAGCCGCAGGACTCCTTCGCCGACCGACTCGTAGATCTGGAAGATCCCCTTCGTGTCGCAGGCCCTCGAGGTCAGCTTGGCGTTGGCGCGAAAGACGGTTCGGGTACCGTCCTCGCTCCAGCCTTGCGGGTAGGGCACGTACTTGCTTCTCGTCGGTTCGGTTTCGGCGCTGTAGCCAGGTGGCGAGACCGAGGTAAGCAATTCCCAACCCTCTTCTCCGCAGGTGTCGCGCCGATAGAGATTGGGGACCGCCGGTGGGGCGCCTTCGGTCAGCGCCAAGCCCGAGTCCTCCAGCAACCAGGCGCTGCAGAGATCCTCCGAGAACCCCTTGAAGGGAAGCTCCTCGCCAAGCGCAAAGTAGAGAGAGTGCCCGTTGCGCGGAGGCGATATCGCGTGCGTCGACCAACCCCCCTGCGAATCTCGATTGGCTACGTACTGGGTCGATCCGGCGCTGGATGGGGCACCGGCAAACGAGCGCTGTGCAGAGTAGGTGACCGCATCCCCCCCGGGGGTGGCCTGGATTATCCGCGTCAGGATCTTGCGCTCCCCGACGCCCTCGAGGAAATTGCTCTTGGGTGTCGTGATGTCGCCATTGTTCTTGTCAACCGGCGAGACCATCTCGTAAGCCCGGCAGTCAGGCAGCTTGGCCGCGGCCGAGGTGCGGAAGGCCTGGTTAGGGCAATCGGTATTGGGCGCAGGCGGCGGCGCGAAGGTCGAAAAGGTTCCTTCGGCGCCGTCGTTACCCACCTCGCCGCCAACCCCGCGCACCGGGCCGCCGCCGGAGCTCTGGGCGACAAAACGGTAGTGGTAAGTGGTGGCGGGATCCAAGTCTTCGAGGAATACACCAACGGTTGTGACGGGATCGTTGGTCGTCGCGGTGGTCAGTTTCGACCCTGGCGCCAAGGGCTGCTGCTGACCGCAGCCACCGTCAGAACATTTGCCGACCCCGTACTCGACGTAGTAAGTAGCGTCGGTCCAGAAATTTGGGTTGATCGTTGCCTTCAGTGTTGCCCCTTTAGCGTCTGCTGAGATCGCGTACTGATCCTGGATCGTCGGCGGGACTGCCGGGGGAGGGCAGAGGATGGCATCAGGCGGTGGCCCATAGGCACGTACGTAACTGGGGCTATTGAGATTGGAGACGTAAAGCTCGCTACCGTCGATCCCACAGGTTGAGCTGGTCGCGATTGCGCGAGAGGAACTCAGGCCGTCCTCAAAGGTGAAGTCCGAATCCAATGTGCCATTTGGTTCGTACTTCAGGACCTGGGGGACCCTGGAGAGAGTTTCCACTCCGTCAACAACATACAGATTGCTATTATTGTCAGTTGCAAGCGCAGTTGGCCCCGTTGCCGGCAGCACAGCGAGACTTTTGCCGGTAGAAGCCAGCTTGCGTACGTTTTCCTTTGTCTCCAGGCCGAATCCGGTATTGTCGAAAGTCACATACAGACTGCCACTGGCTTGATCGACGGCGAGGGACTGCACAACCTCTCCTGTCAGCACACTGTCCGGATCTGGCAGCAGACTCTTGAAGGCACCGCTCGATTCGAATTCTTGGATTCTCCCTCGACCTCCGACATAGACTGTGTCATCAGGGCCAATATCGATGAAGTCCCCGCCTGGATCGAGGCCAGCGCCCGGCTCGAAGCCAAATTCTCCGTTGCCGATCCCACCTTTGCCACCACCGCAGACGTCCCCATTGGCGATGTGTTCGGCTGTGCAAACGTCGCCGGGGTTGCTTGGAGTGCCGCCACCTTCGTTGACGTCGCCGCCGAACATCAGCAGGAAGTTTCCTTCGGAGTCGAACTTCTGGATGCGGTGGTTGCCGTATGGAGGGTACGCGAAGGTATCTACACAGCTGTCCCCCCCAGTGCAGCCAGGAGAGTCATACACATACAGATCACCCTGGGAATCAACCGCTATGCCGCTTGGAGTAGCAAACTGCCCCGCGCGGTTGCCATCGACGCCTAGACGACAATCTGCGGCCGTGCATACCTCGGGAGCACTGGCGCCTTGGCGCACCGGCGCCACCTCGACTTCGCCCCCAGAGAGCGGCGGGACACCATTTTTTACTATGAGTCCTCTTACATTTGTGTCTGCAAAGCGCGCGCCTTTAAATTCAACTGTGTAGGGCCCGCCCGAGACCCCGGGTTCACCGCCGGGGTTGGGCGAGCTGACCTCGATATCACCAGAGCCGATGCTGGAGAGGCCCTCGAGCGCCGCCTGCACCTGAGCCGCGCTGGCGTTGTACGGAATATCAGCAGTGTCCTCAGAGCTTTGATCTGGAGCGGGTACTAGGAAGCGCAGACGGAAGCTTCCACCGGTTGCCGTAACCGTGACTTCTTGAAGCTCGTTGGTGGATACGTTGCCGGGGGCTTCCGGGGAGCTGAGAGCGGTGGGCGAGCCGGTGGCAGCCGTCGTCGCCGGCTGGGAAAGCGTCAGAGTCTGGAAGCCTATGTCGACCACCCTCGAGCCCGCTGACATACCGGTTCCTTCGATCGGCATGCCGATAACGAATTCCTTACTGGTCGTACTGACCGAGGTGACTTTGGTAGAGCCCGGTTCGAGGACGCCGGTGCCGGCAGCGCCCCCATTGACGACCCCGCCGCCGAAGGCTCTAATGAACTCTGCCCAAATAGTGAACACGTTTACGCGGTTGTTGCTGACCACATAGACATTGCCGGTGATGGGGTCGCTGGCAACTCCAAGGACGCCGTTGCACTGACCCCCTCCTTCACCTTGCTCACAGAATTGGCTCAACAGCGGGGGCGCCGCTACCGCAAGTGAGGAATTGAACGCCGACGCACAGACCGCGAGCGCCGCGAGCGAGAAGGCAAGCGCCAAACGGCGCTTGCCTTCTGTCTTTTTCCTCGACTTGGTCATGTGGATGACTGGGCTTCGCAAGACGGTCCGATGACCTACGGGGCCGTTACTGCCCAGGTGCCGTTGCCGAACGCTTCTTTTTTGTCCGCTTCTATTTCCTGGAGGATCAGTGCGCCTGATATATCGGCGCCGTTCACAAATCCACTAGGGGCAAAGATTTCTGCCGCGGAGTTGTTGACATTCGGGGTGAGGGCGCCCCCGTACACGCAGAGGTACCCTGGTTTCGCCTCGGGGTTGGCCACGTTTGCCACACCCGTGTGATCCGGGTTCTGGCATTCCTCGGGGGCCGTCGTTTCGTCGGGGACGAATTTGACGTGCGCTATGTCTAGAGGTGCCGCCAAAGGAATCGCGAAAGAAATGTTGCCCACGGCGAACGGAAGTTCGAGAACGGCTCCTTCTCCGGTTTCGGAGACGAGCGCGTAGGTGCCGGTCAGCGTCGCTTTGCTCGGCAGAGTGCCGCCAACGGTCCAGGGATCCCCTGGCTCCCCTGGTTCACCGGCTTCGCCTTCTTCACCGGCTTTTCCGGTCGGTCCGGTTGGGCCAGTGGCACCTGTCGCGCCTTTCTCACCAGCGGACCCGGTGTCTCCCTTCGCACCAGCGGGTCCGGCTGGACCTGCGGAACCAGCAGGGCCGGTTGCTCCGGTTGCGCCTTTCGGCCCACGCGGCCCTTTGACGGCTTTTTTCTTCGCCGAAGCGGTGGCGCCGTTGTCGGAGCCACTGTCACTGGCGGCGTAGGCGCCACCCAGCATCGCGAAGACGAGCGCTATGACCGAGATGACTCCCGGGATGCCGAAGCGGTTGCGTAGCGTCGAGAACATCGAAATCTCTCTCCTTGTCCCGTGAGCCCCTCTGCCGGCCGCTTCCCTGGTGCGGCCCTCCCGAGGCTCGGTTGTCCCTGCTGGTGTCCCTGAGCGCTCCCTAAACGAGCGCAGGACTTATGAAAACAGAGACCTTTTTAAATGTCAAGGAGATGTTTTTGAGAGAAAGGCTTGCGTTTCAGGCTTGGGCATCGCCTCGATCCGACCGGTCGGGATAGATCTCGTCGATCGTGAGCAGGGCTTTGTAGGGGGCGGACGCGGCGGCTTCGATCGCCGCTGCTCCTCCGGCCATGCGGTCGACGACGGCGACCACTCCGGCGACCTCGAGGCCCTGCTCGCGGATGCGCTCGATCGCGGCGACGGTCGAGCCGCCGCTGGTCACGGTGTCCTCGACGACGAGGCAGCGTGCGCCGGGCTCGACCGGGCCCTCGACCCAGCGCTGCAGGCCGTGCTGCTTGCGCTCGCCGCGGACGAAGAAGCCGACCAGGTCCTTGCCGGCGGGGACGGCGAGGGCGGCGCAGGAGGGCGGGATCGCCGCCGTCGCCGGGCCGCCGACGGCGGTGGCGCCGACCTCCGCCGCGGCAGCGGCGATCAACTCGCCCGCAGCCTTGAAGCCAGCGGGTCGCAGCAACGCCCGGCGCGCGTCGACGTAGTACTGGGCGGTGGTCCCACTTGAGAGCGTCACCTCGCCGATCACCAGCGAGTGCTCGCGCAGCTCGGCGAGCAGGGTTGCCTTGGCGGCATCGAGATTCCCGCTCGCACCAGCCTCTCCAGAAGCGTCAGTTGCTCCCGAGGAGCTCCCCGCCTCTGAGGACCCCTCGCCCAACAGCTGCTCGTAGCGGTCCTCCTTCTGGCCCGGCTGCCGCGGGTGGCGCTTGACCAGCTCGCGCTCGATCAGCCGGTCGAGGACCTCGTGCACGGCGCCGAGATCGGCGAACTCGTGCAGCCGCTGGCCGCGCTGCTTCAGCTCGCCGGGGGTCTGCGGGCCGCGCAGCATCAGCACAGCGAGGACCGAGAGCTCGGCATCGTCCACGCCGAGCGCTTCGTTCAGTAAGTGGCGGTACTTGCGGGAGCGGCTGCCGGCGCCGCTGGCGAGTCGCGTCCACCCCCTCAAGGCGAGCCGCCGCAGCGCCTCGACCACCGTCTGCTCGTCGTAGTCGACCACCGGGTCGCGGTTGGTCGACTGGTTGCAGGCCAGCCGCAGCGAGTTGAGCGATAGGGGGTAGACGTCGGGGGTCGTGCGCTGCTTCTCGATCAGGCAACCGACCACGCGGATCTCTACGGCGTCCGGCTCCACCCCGCTACCCCAGCGCCTCTTTGAAGCCCTGGCGCCAGCTCGCGTAGCGCGGCTCCCAGCCGAGCTTCTGCCTGGCCCTGGCGTTGGATGCGCCGCGCAGCGCGACCGCGTTGCCGGCGAGCGCCTTGCCGGCGGCGAGCTTTGCGAGCCAGACCGGCACGCGCCGCGGCGGCTTGGCGCCGAGCGCCTCTGCATAGACGGGCAGCCACTCGCGCATCGGCGCCGGCTCGTCGTCGGTGACGTTGTAGGTGCCGGGGGCGCCGCGCTCGACCGCGGCAACCGCCGCCGCAGCCGCGTCCTCGATGTGGATGAAGGAGAAGGTGCCGGTGCCCTTGCCGACGATCGGCAGGCGCCGCTTGCGCATCTCCTCAGCCTGCGAGCCGTCGGCGGCGTAGGAGGTGCCGGGCCCGTAGAACCAGCCGAAGCGGAGGACCAGGCCCTCGACCCCCTCGGCGCCGCGGACCTGACGCTCAAGGTCGGCGAGCGCCTCGACCGCGTCGCCGAACGGCTCCGGCGCTCCTTCGAAGAGGGGCGCCTCCTCGTCCTTGACCCAGTCGCCTCGCGGGGCGTAGAGGAAGGCGACGCTCTCGGCCACCAGCCGCCGGGCGCCAGCGGCCCGCGCTGCCTCGATCAGGTTGCGGGTCCCCTCCTTGCGCACCCGGTTGGTCGGCCCCAGCGGGTCGCTCGCTTTCCAGTCGATCGCGGCAGGAAGCGCGGTCAGCATGTGAATGACCACCTCCGGCGCCGCTGCCTTCATCGCCGCCTCCAGCGCGTCCCGGTCGAAGACGTCGCAGACGACAGCGCTCGCGCCAGCGGCGCGGATCTCCGCCGCGCGCTGCTCGCGCCGCGTCATCCCGGTCACCTCATGGCCGGCGGCGACCAGCTGCCGCACTAGCGGCCTGCCGATCGCGCCGCTCGCTCCCGCGACGAAGACCTTCATCTCACACCTCCTGAGGAGCTTTCTCCGTTCAAGCGTTCCGATACCCGGGCCAACCAGGCGGCACCGAGCGCGCCGAAGGCGATCAAAGCCGTATCGGCCCAGCCGCGCGCCTCGCTGCGCGCTTCTCCCGTGTCGAAGGCGTGGTTGATCGCGTGGAAGCCGTACCAGAACGCCCCCAACCAGAGCAGCGGCGCCCGCCACCCCGGCCGCACGACCGCGACCCCCACCGCGACGCCGAAGGCGAGCGTGAACGCCCCCACGTCGCCGATGTAGTGCGAGTTTTCGATCCCGTAGCGGCCGATCTCGTCGAAGAACGTCCCCGGCGCGACCAGCTGCAGCAAACCAAGTGCGACGTGGTAGCCGGCGACGAAGGCGAGGACCGCCTTCAGCGTCCTCTCCCCGATCACCTCTCGCTCACCTCAGAAGACGAAGATGTCTTCGCCGTACTTGATCCGGTTGTAGATCTCGGGCTGGTCGGCGATGAAGGTGCGCAGGCAGCCGTGGCTGGCGGGGTAGTCGGGGACCGATTCGTAGCCGTGCACCGCGTAGCCGCCGTAGAAGTACCAGGAGTAGTACATCCCGTGTGAGTTGTAGCCCGGTTCCGTGCGGATGAACTCGAAGTGGCCGGTGACGGTGGGGGTTGAGGACTTGCCGGAGGAGATCGGGTAGATCGCGACCGGCTTGTCGCCCTCGGCGAAGACCAGCACCTGCTTGGAGAGCGGCGCCTCGGCGTGGGTGCCAGCGCCCGGGTGGCGGACGCGGTAGGAGCCGTGGCCGGCGAAGACGCGCTTGACCAGGCCCTTGCCGGCGTGGACGCTGCGGGTCATGTCGTTGACGCTGCGGTAGGCGAGGATGCCGCGCCCGGTCTTGCCACCGAAACAGCGGCCGTCGTTGGTGATGTAGCCCATCTTCCGCATCGCCTTCTTGAAGCCGACGACGACGTCGCCGCACTCGCCTTCGCCAAGCGAGGGAAAGCTGACCCGCCAGCTCTTGCGCACGGTGCTGTCGCCGCCGAGCGTCGCGGTGGCGACGTGCTTGGCGCTGGCCGCGTACTTGCCGGCCTCCTCGATCCGGATCTTGGCGCGGAAGACACCGAAGTCGCTCTTGCCCTGGCTCACCTTGACCGTCTTGCGCTCGATCCGCTTGCCGTTGAGGAAGAAGCTGACCTCGGCGCGCTGGCCGGGTACGAAGGGGCTGAGCGTGCCGATCACCGGCACCTTGCTCATGATCTGCGCCTTGCCGCCGCTGAGGTGGCCGATCTTGATCTTCACCGTCGCCGCTTCCGGCCCGCTGGGCGCTTTCGCTGGCCCTTTGCCCGGCGTCGGCGCCCCCAAAGCGGTCGCCGGCATCGCCAGCAGGGCGACGAGGACCAGCGCGGGGACGAGACGACGGCTCACGGTTCGTGAAGTCTATGTGTCGAGGCAGTCAAATGTCTGTGAAATAAGTGCAACTTGGCTTGAAATGGCCATATTCATCGCTAGTTTCCGCCACAGCGGAGGGTGAAGTCGCTGGGTAGTGACGAGCGTTTGATAGTCGTGAGTTCGGGCTAGCCGCTCGAATGGGGTTCGAGTCCCCCGCCCTCCGCCATTGAGAGGTATTGTCGACATAGCGAAGGCCGGTTGAGGTGCAAATTGTCACGCGGCCTGCGGGGTGGCTCCCGCCCTTGCGACCGGCCTTCGCGGTCTCAACATCTTGGAGCAGGGACTAGTCCCTTGGTAGGATCGGGGCCGACTATCAAGCGTTCGGGGGTGGCTCCCCCTTCACCCAGATTCGGCCCGCTCGCGCGGGCCGTTTCTTTGCTCCGACTTCGCCGAGTCCAGCCGCCCCTACTGCGCCAGCAGGGCCACCGAGTTGTTGAGCATGTGGAGGAGGATTCCGGGGACGATCGAGCCGGTCTTCTCGTAGAGCAGTGCCATCACGAAGCCGAAGGCGATCAGGGGCGGCACGGCGCTGATGCCGGTCAGCGCGTGCAGGCCGCCGAAGATCACGGCGCTTAGCAGAGCGGCGGCGACTCGCGGGAAGCGCTGGCGCAGGCCGCCGAAGAGGAAGCCGCGGAAGCAGATCTCCTCGCTGATCGAGGCAGCGAAGACGATCAGCAGGATCTGGACCGGGATCGCCCCGAAGCCCTCGGCGATGTCCTCCTGCTCCGGTTCGCCGACCAGGGCGACGTAGAGGGCGGCGAAGGTGAGGTAGGCGAAGACCGTCGCCAGCATCCAGAGCAGGGCCGAGGGCCGGAAGCGCCGTATGCCCAGCCGGCTCAGCGCCTCCCCGATCGAGTTCCGCCCGAGCCGGACGGCGATCAGCAACGGCACCAGCAGAAAGCCGAGCGCTCCCCCCAGCTGCGAGAGCGCGTTGGCGGCGCTGCTGACCGTCCCGTCGTCCTGGTCTTCGATGATCAGCGCGGGGGTGGCAAGGATCGCTCCCAGTACCAGTCCGATCGCGATCGCCAGCAGCATCCCCCATACGCTCGCGGCCGCTCCCCAGTTCGCGTAAGGAAAACGCGTCGGAGCTTGTCGCTCTTCCGCCGGGGCGGCTAGGTTGGCCTCCATGACGCCGGCAGTCTCACAGGTATCACGCTCCACGCGGACCCGCCTGCGCTTCCTGCGCCGCCTTGTCGTCCTCGTCGTTTTCCTCGTCCTCGTCGCGATCGCGCTCGCCCAGTTCACCGAGCTGAAGCGGCTGGCGGCCGGAATCCTCGCCTCGACCGCGGTGCTCGCGGCGATCATCGGCTTCGCCGCTCAGCACACGATCGCCAACATGGTCGCCGGGGTGCAGCTGGCGGTCTCGCAGCCGATCAAGATCGGCGACCGGATCGCCTTCGAGGACGTCACCGGCCGGGTCACCGACATCACCCTCTCCTACACCTACGTCGACCCCGGCGACGGCAGCACCGCCGTGATCCCCAACCAGATGCTGGTGGACGGGATCGTGCATAACCTCTCCGCCGACGACACGCAGGCCTGAGCGCCGGCCGCGTCGAAGTACCCTTTCTTCGATGACGCAGCGCAATCGCCGACGCCTGCGGCGCCGTGGGAGCGCAGGCAGCAAGATCGTCTTCGTGGGCGTCGCCGTCCTCGGCGTGCTCGCCATGGGCGCGATCGGCGTCGCCTCCTGGGTGCTCGACGTCGCCGCCAAGGCGCCGCCACTCTCCGACTGCCGCCCGATCGACAAAGGCGGCAACTCGATCCTCTATGCCGGCGACGGCGCCCGGCTCGGCTACATCGCCTCCGAAGAGGCGCGCACGCCGGTCGCGATCGACCGCGTCCCCACCGACCTCGAGTACGCCACGGTCGCGATCGAGGACGAGCGCTTCTTCGACCACGACGGGATCGACTACGAGGGCGGCCTGCGCGCCCTGATCGAGAACGTCGAGGCGGGCGAGATCGTCCAGGGCGGCTCGACGATCACGATGCAGCTGATGCGCAACCTCTGCATCACCGACCCCAAGCGCAACCTCGAGCGCAAGATCCAGGAGGCGCAGCTGGCGCTCGAGTACGAGGAGAAGTTCTCCAAGCGCGACATCCTCGGCAAGTACCTCAACGGCGCCTCCTACGGGACGATCAACGGCACCACCGCGGTCGGCGTCCAGGCCGCCTCGCGGATCTACTTCTCGAAACCGGTCTGGGAGCTGAACCTCGAGCAGTCGGCGCTGCTGGCCGGCCTGCCGCAGGCGCCGACCGACTACAACCCGATCCTCAATCCCGAGGGCGCCCGCCAGCGCCGCAACGACGTCCTCGGGCGGATGGCGAAGCTCGGCTACATCACGCGCGAACGGGCGCTGGAGGGCCAGCAGCGCGGCCTCGGCCTGAAGCTCTCCGACACCTACTTCGTCCAGCGCCAGCCCTACTTCTTCGACTACGTCGAGGACAAGCTGATCGAGGAGTACGGCGTCAACACGGTCCGCAAAGGCGGCCTCAAGGTCTTCACGACCGTCGACACGGCGCTGCAGGAAGTCGGCGAGGAGGCGATGCGCTCCGCCCTCCCTTATCCCGAAGACCCGGCTTCGGCCCTGGTCGCGATCGAGCCCCAGACGGGTGAGATCAAGGCGATGGTCTCCAGCTCCAGCTACGAACAGAGCCAGTTCAACCTCGCCGCCCAGGGCCACCGCCAGCCCGGCTCGACCTTCAAGACCTTCGTCCTGACCACGGCGATCAAGCAGGGAATCGACCCCTACTCGACCTACTACACCTCGAAACCGCTCAGCCTCGACTTGCCCGAATGGGGCCACTGGGAGGTGGCGACCGCCGACGAGGGCTACCAGGGCACGATCAACCTGCAGCAGGCGACGGTCGCCTCCGACAACACCGTCTTCGCCCAGCTCGATCTCGACGTCGGCCCGGAGAACGTCGCCGAGACAGCAAAGTCGATGGGGATCGAAACCGAACTCGACGGGATCCCGGCGGAGGGGATAGGCGGCCTGCGGATCGGCGTCTCGCCGCTGGAGCTCTCCAACGCCTACGCCACCCTGGCCTCGGGCGGGATCCACCGCAACCCGATCGCGATCCGGCGCGTCGTCTTCCCCGACGAGCGCGTCGACCACCCGGAGGAGGCCGATCCGCAGCGGGTCCTGCCGGAAGCGGTCGCCTACGAGGTGACGCAGCTGCTGCGCGACAACATCACCGGCGGCACCGGCACCTCCGCCTATACCGGCTGCGGCGGGCAGGCGGGCAAGACGGGGACGACCGACAACTACACCGACGCCTGGTTCGCCGGCTACCAGCCCAACCTCGCCACCGCCGTCTGGGTCGGCTACCCCGAATCGAACGACATCGAAATGACCAGCGTCCACGGCACCACGGTCTTCGGCGGCACCTTCCCGGCCCAGATCTGGAACTCGCTCTACGTCAACGGCGAAATCCCCTGCGAGGAATTCGAGGCGCCGGAGAGCTCGGTCAGCTGGGCCCCCTACTACGGCAAATACACGGAATCAGGGGGCAGCAGCGACAGCGAATACGAATCCTTCACCGAAGACGGCGAGGACGAAAGCGAAGCGGAACGCAAGGGCAAAGAAGCGACCGGCGGCTATGACCCCGGCGCCTACGCACCGGGAGCGGGACAGGAACCGACACCGGCGCCGGATCCCGAGCCGCAGCCCAGTCCGGCCCCTTCAGGTGGCGGTGGTGGCGGTGGCGGAGCGCCCTCGGGCGGCGTCGGCGCCGGCTAGCGGCGCTTGAGCGCAGCGGCGACGTACGCCTGCTCTGGGCCGGCTTCCTCGCCTACCTGGGCGTGCTGGCAAGGGCGCCCCAGCTTGGCCGGCGCTTGGTCTGGGGCGCGATCCTGCTCGCCCTGGTCGTCTTCGCCGCCGTCCCGCCGCTGCTCTCCCAAGACATCTACAGCTACATCGACTACGCGCGGCTGGGAGTTGTCCACGACCTCAATCCCTACGTGCATGCCCCCGCCGCGGCGCCGAGCGACCCCGCCTTCGCCGAGGTCGGCTGGCCCGACGCGACCAGCGCCTACGGGCCGCTGTTCACGCTCGTGACCTACCCGCTGGCCTGGCTCTCGGTCGACGCGGCGGTCTGGCTGCTGAAGGCGGCCGCGGCTGCCTCGGTCCTCGGATTGGCGGTGCTGGTGGCGCGCCTAGCGCCGGCCCGTGGCATCGACCCGCTGCGCGCGGCCGCCTTCGTCGCGCTCAACCCGCTGGTCCTGGCCCACGTCGTCGGCGGTGGCCACAACGACGCGATGGCGGCGCTGCTGGCGATGCTCGGGGTCGCCGCCGTGCTCTCCGGGCGCGAGGCGTTCGGCGGAGTCGCCTTTGTCGCCTCATGCGCAACAAAGGCGCCTGCGGCGCTGGCGGCGCCCTTCGCGCTGCTCGCCGCGCCGCGGCGCGATCGACTCGTCCTCGGCGCGCTGGGCGCGTTGCTGGCGATCGGCCTCGTCGCCCAGGTCGCCTTCGGCTGGCACTGGCTCGACTCGCTCGGGCTGGTCGGCGAGAACCAGGGACGGGTCAGCAGCTACAGCGTCCCCAACCTGCTCTCCGAGCTGCTCAACCTCGACATCGGCCTGGTCCGCACCGCGACGATCGTCGCCTTCCTCGCCCTCTTCGGCGCCCTCCTCGTCGGGGTCTGGCGCGGCGCCGACTGGGTCCGCGCCAGCGCCTGGGCGACCCTCGGCCTCCTCCTCGCCACCGCCTGGCTCCTCCCCTGGTACCTGATCTGGGCCCTCCCCCTCACAGCCCTCTCGAGAGACACCAAGCTCCAACTACTGGTGCTGGCTCTAACGGCGCTGCAACTGGCGGCGCGTGTCCCTCTCTGAGCGAACGCACTGGACCAGACGCTTCGAGAGGAGGGGGCAAGCCCCTCGAACGGGCGGATACTCAAAGTGCTGGGCTTATTAGCCCGGCACTTGTCCGGGCGAGGGGCTTGCCCCCTCCTCAGCCGCTTCCCGTTCCTCATCCGCCCGCTCCGCTTCCTCCTCCTCGGGCGAGGCGTGCATGATGCCGGTCGGGATCGACCAGCCCTCACGACGGCCGAGCGCCGTCACCGCCAGCACGTAGAGCACCTCGACCACGGTCATCACGCCGCGCACCGCAATCGCGATCAGCGAGCCGATCGCGAAGCTGTTCCCCGGCGCCGCCACCTTGACCGCCCAGGCGAAGGCGGCGTCGCGGACGCCGAGCCCGGCCGGTGCGACCAGGGTGGCGAGCGCCGCTACGTAGCCGATCGCCTGCGCCGAACCGATCACGAGGATGTCGCTGGTCGAGATCACGCTGACCGAGCGGGCGACGCAGTAGAGGCCGACCGCGACCACGCCCCAGTTGAGCGCGTAGAAGGCGAAGACGGTGATTACGCCGCGCAGCGACATCGCCTCCGGCATCGGTTCGCGGCCGAAGGCGCGCAGGGCGCGGTTGGCGATCCGCCCGAAGACGCGCGGGTGCAGCAGCCCGATCAGCAGCGGGATCAACAGCAGCACCGCCCAGCGCAGCGGCTGGTCCTGCAGGTCGGGGTGGCTGATCACGAAGTAGGCCGCGACGCAGACCGCCGAGGTCGCCTGCAGCGCCTGTTCGTAGACGATGCTGGCGACCGTGATCCGGCGCGGGATCCCGGCCCGCTCGGAGAGCAGCACTCTGCCCAATACATAGAGCACGCTGCCGGGTACGTAGCGGGCCAGCAGCGGCTGGCCCCAGGCCACCTGGGCCCGCCCAAATCCGAGCCGGTAGCCGAGAAAGCGCAGGATCAAGTCCCAGCCGACGGCGTTGAGCGCGTAGAAGATCGGCAGGACGACGAAGGCCGGGATCAGCCAGAGGACATGGAAGTGGACCCCCTGGTCCTGGATCTCCGCCCACTGGCTGACGACGGTGAGGACGAGGAAGCCGAAGACGACGATCGCGATCCCCAGCTGCAGGGCCAGGCGCACGCGCTTGCTGCGCGGCGGCTTGCTGCCGACCCGCGCGCCGGCCTCGCCGATCCGGTGTAGGAGTGGTTGCTGCCCGTTCCCCACTCCATCGCACCTTAGTGGGGACAATTGACGGCTGATGGGCGAGTTCGAGCTTCTGGCGAGATTGAGAGAGCGATTGCCGTCGCCTGGCCCACGCCTGCGGGTGGGGATGGGGGACGACGCCGCGGTCAGCGTGCCGGGTGGCGCCGTTGCCACCTCCGTCGACGCGATCGTCGACGGAGTCCACTTCCGCCGCGACCGGGCGACGCTGGCGCAGATCGGCCACAAGGCGCTGGCCACGGCGCTCTCTGACCTGGCGGCGATGGGGGCGGAGCCCGGCGAGGCTTACGTCACGCTCGGCGTGCCCCCCGATCTGGGGGAAGAGGGATGCCTCGAGCTGCTCGACGGGCTGCTCGCGCTCGCGGCGCAGACCGGGACCAGCCTCGCCGGCGGCGACGTCACCAGGTCGGGGGAGCTGTTCCTGGCGACGACCGTGGTCGGCCACGCCGCCGCGATGGAGCGGCTCGTGACCCGCTCCGGCGCCCGCCCGGGCGACGCCCTGGTCCTGACCGGGGAGATCGGCGGCGCGGCGGCGGGGCTGCTGGCCATGGAGCACGCCGAGGCGGCAGCGGCGACCCCGGCCGCCGCGATGGAGCGGCTGCACGCGCGCCAGCTCGAGCCGCAGCCGCGGCTCGACGCTGGCCGGGCCCTGGCCGAGTCAGGCGCGACCGCGATGATCGACGTCAGCGACGGCCTCGGCGGCGACGCGGCCCACCTGGCAGAGGCGAGCGGCGTGCGGCTGGCGATCGACGCCGATGCAATCCCGCTTGCCGACGGCGTCGTCCAGATCGCCGCAGCGACCGGGATCGGTCTCTGGGACCTCGCCCTCGGCGGCGGCGAGGACTACGAGCTGCTGGCGGCGCTGCCCGCGGAGCGGCTCGAGGAGGCGGCGGGAGCGGTTAGCAAGGCAGAGGCAGTCGGCCTGACGCGAATCGGCGAGGTCGAGGCCGGCAAGGGCGTCGAGATCAGGCCGCGTGGCGGGGGGCCGATTGAACCGAAGGGGTTTGACCAGCTGGCATAGCGGGCGTCGGCATCAGCAAGGACCGCACGCCTCGTCTTTCCAGCATCGCCTCGGCAATCAGCGCGGGATCGAGCCGGTAGTGGCCGGTCTCGATCAGGCTCTTCAGCTGTCGTCGTTGCATCCTGCGCTTCATATCGGCTTCGTTCTATCAACCCTTAGTTTTTGGTACTAGCACATGCGTCCATATCCGGTCGCAGGTTGCGGCGCGACTACCCTTAGTCCATGCCCAACGGGACTGCACGAATCCTTCTCGTCGACGACGAGCAGTCGATTCAGACCCTGCTCAGCTACCCGCTGCGCAAGGACGGCTACCACGTCACCTCGGTCCTCGACGGGATGGAAGCGCTGGAGCGGTTCGGCGAGGCGCGCTACGACCTCGTCATCCTCGACCTGATGCTGCCCAAGGTGGACGGGGTCGAGGTCTGCCGGACGCTGCGTGCCCGCAGCCAGGTGCCGATCATCATGCTGACCGCGAAGGGCAGCGAGTCGGACAAGGTCGCCGGCCTCGAGGTAGGCGCCGACGACTACATCACCAAGCCCTTTTCGATGCGCGAGTTCCGCAGCCGCGTCAAGGCGGTGCTGCGGCGTTCGCGGATGGCCGGCGAGCTCCCCGCCCAGGGCTCAATCGATCGCGGCGACCTCGGCATCGACTTCGGCCAGCGCATGGTCACCCTGCGCGACGAGGAGGTGAAGCTCACCTACGTCGAGTTCGAGATCCTCGGCGCCCTCGCCCACAGCCCCGGCCGCGTCTTCAGCCGCGAGACACTGCTCGAGCACGTCTGGGGGGACTCCGAGTACCGCGACCCGCGCACGGTCGACGTCCACATCCGCCACCTGCGCGAGAAGCTGGAGAGCGACCCGAAGGAGCCCGAGTTCCTCTTCACGGTGCGGGGCGTCGGCTACCAGTTCCGGGAGTAGCTTGCGGCGGCTTGGCCTCACCAACCTCGGCAACCGAATCACCGGCGTCGCGGTGGCCATTGCCACGGGAACCACACTGGTCATCTATGTCTTCACGGTCGCGGTCGGCGGCTCCGCCAGCGGCCTTGGCTCGGTCAAGGGCCAGATCCTGATCGGCGGCATGATCGCGACCGTCGGCGCGATCGGCGTGGGCTTCTACTACGCGCGCTCGGCCGCGCGGGACATCTCGCGGCTGCAGGAGGCGGCGCGCAAGGTCGCCGACGGCAACTTCGAAACCTCGATCCCGATCTCCTCGGCAGGGCAGCTCGGGCAGCTCGCCCGCACCTTCAACGAAATGCAGCGGCGTCTGGCCGAGCTCGACAGCGCCCGCAAGCAGTTCATCGCCAACGCCTCGCACGAGCTGCGCACACCGATCTTTAGCCTCGGCGGCTTCATCGAGCTGCTCGAAGAGGAGGACCCCAGCCCCGAGGACCGGGACGAGTTCGTGCGCACGATGCGCCAGCAGACCGTGCGCCTGACCAAGCTCACCACCGACCTGCTCGACCTCTCCCAGCTCGACGCCGGCGCGGTCGCGATGGCGACCCAGCAGGTGGACCTCAGCTCACTCGCTCGCGAAGTCGCCCGTGAGCTCGGCCCGCGGGCCGACGCCCACGGCTCGCGGCTCGAGCTGCGCACCCCCGACCAGCCGGTGCTCGCCAGCGCCGACCCGGATCGGGTGCGCCAGATCGTTCGTATCCTGCTCGACAACTCCCTTGCGCACACCCCCGAGGGGACCAACGTCACCGTGACCGCCTACTCCGTCGACCACCGCGCCGAGCTGACCGTCTCCGACGACGGCCCGGGGATACCCCAGCGGATCCAGGGCCGCGTCTTCGAGCGCTTCTACACCGCCGACTCCGCCGGCGGCTCCGGGCTCGGCCTGGCGATCGCCCGCGAGCTCGCGCAACGGATGCAGGGCCGGGTCACGGTCGCTTCCAGCAAGCGCTTCACCGCCTTCACTCTCGATCTGCCGCCGGCCCCTCCGACTAGAGCCCCAGGCCGGACCGCGGAGCGCCCGTCCGGGGCGATCGTGTGAGGGCGCCGCGGTTCGCGGCGCTGGCGGTCCTGTTCTCGCTGGCGGCGCTCACCGGCTGCGGCGGCACTGCCGAGGAGGATCCGACCGCACAGGAGACCCGCCCGGCGGCACCCGTGCCGGAGGTGATCGTGAAGACGGCGGCGAGCGGCTTCAACGCCACCCGGGTCTACCGCGAGGCGGCGCCGGGGGTGGTGACGGTTCGCTCGATCTTCGACGCCGGCGCCGGCGAGGGCTCGGGGTTCGTGCTCGACGAGACCGGCAGGATCGTCACCAACGCGCATGTGGTGACCGACGAAACGGGCGCCAAGCGCAAGCCGGCCAAAGCCGTCTACGTCGAGTTCCCCGACCACAACATCGTCCCCGCCAAGATCGTTGGCTTCGACCCGTTCTATGACGTCGGCCTGCTGCAGGTGGAGCCGAACGGCTTCGACCTGCACCCGCTGGAGCTCGGCGACGACCGCGACCTGGTCGTCGGCCAGCCGGTGGCGGCGATCGGCAACCCCTTCGGGGAGCAGCAATCGCTCTCGCTCGGGATCGTCTCGGCGACGGACCGCTCGGTGCGCTCGCTGACCCAGTTCCTGATCGAGGGGGCGATCCAGACCGACGCCTCGATCAACCCCGGTAACTCCGGCGGCCCTCTGCTCGAAGCCGCCGGGGGGGTGGTCGGCATCAACCAGCAGATCGAGACCGAATCCGGCGCCAGCGACGGCGTCGGCTTCGCGGTGCCGATCTCGGCGGTGCGGCGCTCGGTCGCCCAGCTGCAGGAGGACGGCGAGGCGGAGTACGCCTACATCGGGGTGAGCAGCCAGGCGCTCTACCCGCAGCTGGCCGACAAGCTGGGGATCGAGGCTGACTTCGGCGGCCTGCTCTCAGAGATCGTGCCCGGCGGGCCAGCTGACGAGGCGGGGTTGGAGGGCGGCGATGAGAGGCTGCGCTTCCAGGCCGCCACCTACCGCACCGGCGGCGACGTGATCCTCGCCGTCAACGGGCGCAAGCTGGTCACCCCCGGCGACCTGGCGAGCTACATCTCATCCTTCCAGCCGGGCGAGGAGGTGACGCTCGGGGTGTTGCGCGAGGATGGCGAGCGCGAGCAGATAGAGGTGACGCTGGGCCGGCGGCCCGAAGACGTGCAGAACGGCTAGCCGCCCTGCGCTCGCCCGACCGCCCGTGCCTGTAGAACTCCGCAGGTGCTCCAGGAAATCTCCCTCGGCCAAAAGTCCCTCGCCGACTACACCCACATTGTCGGCAAAGACCTGGTCGGCCGCATCCGCGAACTCGCCGAGCCGCTGGAAGGGCACCGGGTCCTGCACGTCAGCGCCACCGCTTTCGGCGGCGGCGTCTCCGAGATCCTCTACACGATCGTGCCGCTGATGCGAGACATCGGCCTCGACGCGCACTGGCACGTGATCTTCGGCAAAGAAGAGTTCTACAACGCGACCAAGCTCCTCCACAACTCGCTGCAGGGGGCAGAGGAAACGCTGAGCGAGGAGCAGTGGGCGCTGTTCGACGAGGTCAACGAGCTCAACGCCAAGGGCCTGCAGGGCGAGTGGGACACGGTGATCGTCCACGACCCGCAGCCGATCGGGCTGCGCCGTGGGGCGGGGGAGAAGGGCGGCAAATGGATCTGGCGCTGCCACATCGACCTCTCGGAGCCCAACCCCGAGCCGATCGCACGCCTGCTGCCGCTGATCGAGGAGTACGACGCGACCGTCTGGCACATGCCCTCCTACGTGCCGGGCGGGGTCAACGGGCACAACGGCGTCCGCATCATCCCGCCGGCGATCGACCCGCTCTCGCCGAAGAACATGGCCTTCTCCCCCGACGACGCAGCCTTCGTCTGCGACCAGTTCGGGATCGACGTCGACCGGCCGCTGATCACCCAGGTCTCCCGCTTCGACCCCTGGAAGGACCCGATCGGCGTGATCGACGCCTACCGCGAAGTCACCGCGCAGATGCCCGAGGTGCAACTCGCCCTTGTCGGCTCGATGGCGACCGACGACCCGGAGGGCTGGGATTTCTTCCAGCGCACCTTCGAGTACGCCGAGGGCGACCCGGACATCAAGATCCTCAACAACCTCAACAACGTCGGCGCGATCGAGGTCAACGCCTTCCAGTCGCAATCCGACGTCTGCATACAGAAGTCGATCCGCGAGGGCTTCGGCCTGACCGTCACCGAGGCGCTCTGGAAGGGACGACCGACGATCGGCGGCAACGTCGGTGGCATCCCACTCCAGATCGAGGAAGGCGAGGGCGGCTTCCTCGTCGACTCCCCGGCCGAGTGCGCGCAACGCTGCCTCGAGATCCTCGGCGACCCGGAGCTGGGAATGAAGCTCGGTCGCACCGGCAAGGAACACGCGCGGCGCAACTTCCTCTCGCCGCGCCTGCTGTGCGACTGGGTCGAGCTGATCACCGAGCTGAACGGCTGATCCCGCCCAGTTCGAAACGCTCGGCCGAATTCGAGCGCCAGATAGGCTGAGCCGGATGGCCGAGGCCTCCGATCCGCTGATCATCGTCTCCAACCGCGGCCCCGCTCAGTTCGAACGTGATGAGGAGGGGCAGCGGACGGTACGGCGCGGGGGCGGGGGCCTGGTCACCGCGCTCTCGGGCCTGGTCTCCCACCGCGACGCGCTCTGGGTCGCCTCGGCGATGACCGACGAGGACATCGCCGTCTCGCAGGAGCACGGCAACAACCCGGTCGAGCTCTCGCTCGACGGGATCGATTACAGCGTCTGCCTGGTCGGCAGCGACCCCACCGCCTACGACCGCTTCTACAACGTGATCGCCAACCCGATCCTCTGGTTCATCCAGCACTACCTCTGGGACCTCTCCAACGCACCGGACATCCGCCAGGAGGAGCTCGACGCCTGGGACTACGGCTATCAGGCCGTCAACCACGACATTGCCCAGGCCGTGCTGGGCCAGATCGAGGGGCGCGAGCGGCCGCTGGTGATGTTGCACGACTACCACCTCTACACGGCACCGGCGATGATCCGCGCCGAGCGGCCCGACGCCTTCCTGCACCACTTCGTCCACATCCCCTGGTCGCAGCCGGACAGCTGGCGGATCCTCCCCGGCCGTATCCGCGAGGCCCTCTTCCGGGGCATGCTCTCCAACGACATCATCGGCTTCCACACCCACGCCTACTGCATCAACTTCCTGCGCTGCTGCGACGAACTGCTCGAGGCGGAGGTCGACTACCAGAGCTGCACGATCCACCACGCGGGCGGGCAGACGCTCTGCCGCGCCTATCCGCTCTCGATCGACGCCGAGCGGCTGCGGCGGGCGGCGGAGTCGCCCGAGGTCGCCGCGGCCGAGCGCGAGGTACTGGAGCGGCGGCGCAAGCACTTGATCATCCGCGTCGACCGTGCCGATCTCTCGAAGAACGTGCTGCGCGGGTTCACCGCCTTCGACACCTTCCTCACCCAGCACCCGGAGTTCCGCGAGCAAGTCACCTTCATCGCCCACCTGCAGCCCTCGCGCCAGGACGTGCCCGAGTACGCCGAGTATCTGGAACGGATCGAGGCCCTGGTCGCGGTGGTCAACCACCGCCACGGCACAACCGACTGGATGCCGATCGACCTCAAGATCTACGAGAACTTCTACGACGCGGTCGCCCGCTACAAGCACTTCGATCTGCTGATGGTCAACTCGCTCTTCGACGGGATGAACCTCGTCGCCAAGGAGGCGCCGGCGGTCAACACCCGCGACGGCGTGCTGATGCTCTCCGAGAACACGGGCTCACACGAGGAGTTGGCCGACTGCGCGCTCTCGGTCAACCCCTTCGACATCCAGGAGCAGGCCGACGCGATCTACCGCGCCCTGACTATGGACTCCGAGGAGCGCCGCCTGCGCGCGCAGCGCCTAAAAGAACTCGTCTTCGCCCGCAACCCCGGCGACTGGGTCGACGATCAGCTGGCCGACATCGCCGAGCTGCGCGAAGCCGTGGTGTAGAGGGAGCCAGGGGGTGCCCCGGCTCCGCCTGGCTCCCCTCTCCCAAACCGCTGCGAGCTTCCGCAGCTCCAGCGGAGACTTTGAGCTTCTGGCGACTTAGACGTGCATGGGATTGCGGATTCGCTGGAGTGCAGCTGGCAAGGGAGTCGCTGCCATCGTCGCTGCGCTGCTTGCGCTGCAGGCCTTGCCCGAGTTGCTGAAGCCACCAGACCCACCGCCGTTGCCGGCTGATGTGGGACTGCCGCGGGTGAGTCCTGCGGCGTCTGCGGGAGCTCGCGACTCGGGCGGGTGGCGTCGTGGGGAGGCGGACTCGCCGGCTCGGAGGCTGCGGAGGGCAAGGTCCCATCCCAAGCACCGAACCCGTCCCTCTGCCCGAGCAGCGCGTAGAGCCGGCGAGGGCGTCTCCCGGCGGCGACAGGACCCGCCCGCCACCACCGCCCCGTCCCAAATCGTCTCTCCACCCGCATCAGAACCTGCACCTCCCCCCGCGCCTCCACCTGCCCCGCCCGATGACGGGTCGATGGAGTTCGCTCCGCACTAGCTATAGTCAGCCGCCGTTTTGGCAGTCGCCGCCCGCGAATACGAGTTGGTCCTGATGCTCGACCCCGGAGGGGACGAGGTCGCGCGTGATGCTCTCGCCCAGGAGGCGAAAGGCCAGATCGAGGCCAAAGGGACGCTGAAGCACGAGAACAAATGGGGCCTGCGCAAGATGGCCTACGAAATCGCGCAGCGCAACGAGGCCGACTACCGCTGGTACCGCTTCGAGGCCCCGACCGAGCTGCTCGATGGTCTCAACCACAGCCTGCGGATAGCAGACGGCGTTCTGCGCTTCCGCATCTTCAAAGTCGACGCCGACACCCCGGTGCTGGTCCCACCCGCCACCGCCTCCGCCGGTCCCGGAGCCTCGCGTGAGCGCCCGGCGGACACTCCCCGGCCCGCGGCGGAGGAGAGCGAGCAACCCGCCCCCCCGGCAGAGGCCGAGAAGGCAGTCGAGCCAGTCGCAGAGGCCGCGCCTGAGCCGGCCCCAGAGGCCGCACCTGAGCCCGAGGCGGCCACCCCTGAGCCCGAGGCCGCGCCTGCCGCGACCGAAGAGCCGGCCGCCGCGCCTGCCGAGTCCTCAGACGAGTAACCGCCGCGAATTGCGGGTATTCCCGCGGCGCGGGGAGAGTTTCGCCGCCTGGACTCTTAGAGTGAGAGTCCAGCAAGCGATAACGAGGAGTTGAGAGCCGTGGCAGCGTCGAATGTCAACGTGGTCGTCATCACCGGGAACCTGACCCGCGATCCGGAGCTGCGCCATACGGGCGGAGGGACCGCCGTGTGCGAGCTTCGCGTCGCCGTCAACAGCCGTCGCAAGGACGGCCAGACGGGGGAATGGGTCGACAAGCCCAACTACTTCGACGTCACCGTCTGGGGCGCGCAAGGTGAGAACTGCTCCACGTACCTCTCCAAGGGACGTCCGGTCGCGGTCGAAGGCCGCCTTGACTGGCGTGAGTGGGAGGCCAAAGACGGCGGTAAACGGCAGGCGGTCAGCATCGTCGCCAACTCGGTCCAGTTCCTCGGCTCGCGCGACGGTTCCGGCGGCGGCAACGGGAACGGCAACGGCTTCAGCCCGAGCAGCGACGTGCCCGCCGACACCTCGGACTTCGAGGGCGCAGCCGCACCAAGCGGTGGCGGCGGAGCCGACGACGACATCCCGTTCTAGTCTCGCGAGCCGGCGTCAGTCGGTGAATCTGTAGCATCACGGCTTCTTATGGCCAGGTCCAGAGATGCAGGAGCGACAGCGGCGCCGCGTCGCGGTAAGCGGGGCGCCGAGCGGGTGCGTGCCCGCAAGTACACCCGGATCAACTCCGAGGTCGTCGATTACAAGGACCTGAACCTGCTGCGGCGCTTCCTCTCCGACAAGGGGAAGACCCGCGGCCGCCGGGTCACCGGCCTCTCGCGCAAGCACCAGCGCCAGCTCTCGGTCGCGGTCAAGCGCGCTCGTGAGATCGCGCTGCTGCCCTACGTCGGCGAGCGCTGATGGCGCAGGCAGTCCTTCTCCAGGACGTCGAAGACCTCGGCGAACGCGGCGACCCGGTCGATGTATCGCCCGGCTACCTGCGCAACTTCCTGATCCCACGCAAACTTGCTGCGCCGGCGACAGCGGGCGCGCTGGAGGAGGCGCAGCGCCGTCGCGAGACGGCAGAGAAGGCGGCGAAGGTGCGTGCTGAGCGCGAAGAGCAGGCCGCGGGGCTGCTCTCCAAGACCGTGCTGACGATCTACCAGCGTGCGGGCGAGGACGGCAAGCTGTTCGGCTCGGTCGGCGCCAAGGAGATCGTCGACGCGATCCGCGACGCCCGCGACCTGCCGGTCGATCGTCACAAAGTGAAGCTGGAGCAGCCGATCCGCGAGATCGGCACCCACATGGTCGAGATCGAGCTCGCCGACGGCGCCGTCGCCACGGTGAAGACAATCGTCGCCGAGGAGAAGTAGCTGCTGCTGACCCGACTGACCCGCCGCGCCAGGGCAAGGACCCGGCTCGGCTGGAGCCGTTCGGAGCGAGCGACGCTGGGGCTGGCCACGGTCGCCCTTAGCGGCGCCGGTGTCGTCCTCGCCGGCCAGTTCGGCCGCCTGCTGCGGCGGCGCTCCCATGAGCACGAGGACGGCCTGGTCGAAGCGGCGCCGGCGGCGGCCCTGGACACGGTCAACGTGGCGGTCAGCGGCTACGAAGCGGCGCCGCGCAGCGAAACCGTGCTCTTCAACCTGCTGGCCGGCTTCCTCGCCTCCTTCGCCCTGGTGCGCCTCTCCACCTTGGGGATCCGCGACGGCTGGGGACCGTTCCGCAACGTCAGCGTCGGCGGACGGCACATCCACCACTTCGTGCCCGGGATCCTGATCGCCTTCGCCTCCGGCACCGCGGCCCTGCTCACCGACGACGACGCGTTCGAGGACCGCCTCGCCGTGCCGATGGGCGTCGGCATGGGCCTCACCTTCGACGAGGCAGCCCTGCTGCTCGACCTACGCGACGTCTACTGGACCCGCGAGGGCCTACTCAGCATCCAGCTCAGCCTCGGCGCCACCGCGATCCTCAGCATCGCCATCCTCACCCAGCGGATCCTGCGCCGCGGCGAGCAGCGCCAAGAGGCCGCCGGCCTGATCCCGTCGCCTTAAATAGCGGGGTCATCTCACGCGGACGACCAGTCCGTGTGGTTTCTTAGACAGATGCCGCCGGCAGCCCCCGCAACTCACGTCCCGCCGCAGAACATCGAAGCGGAGGAGTCGGTGCTGGGAGCAATGCTGGTCGCCGAGTCGACCCTGACCCGGGTCATCGACGAGGTGAAGCTGAACGCCGAAGACTTCTACCTCGACAAGCACCGGGTGATCTTCGGCTGTATCCACGATCTCTACGCGGCCTCGAAGCCGGTCGATGAGCTCAGCGTCGCCGAGGCGCTGGTCCAGCGCAACCAGATCGAGGAGGCGGGCGGCAAACACTACGTCTCTGAGCTCGCTGCCAAGGTGCCGGCCGCCGGCAACGCCAAACACTACGCGGAGATCGTCCAGCAGAACTCGCTTCTGCGTCGCCTACTCGGCGCCGGCCAGCAGATCCAGGGCTGGGTGCACGAGCGCGACGGCGAACCGCGCGAGCTCTCCGAGCGGGCCGAGAAGCTGCTCTTCGACGTCGCCCACAAGGAGCAGGCGAGCGACTTCCGGTTGCTCTCAGAGGTCCTCCACGACGAGGTCGACCGGCTGGAGAAGCTCTCGACCGGCGAGAGCGAGATGACCGGCACTCCGTCCGGGTTCCGCGACATCGACGCGATCACCGGCGGCTTCCAGCCCGGCAACCTGATCATCGTCGCCGCCCGCCCGGCGATGGGCAAGTCGGCCCTGGTCGCCAACATCGCCGAAAACGTCGCGGTCAAGCGCAACCTGCCGGTGGCCTTCTTCTCGCTGGAGATGTCGGAGGTCGAGCTGGCGCAGCGCTTCATCGCCTGCCGGGCGCGGATCTCCGGTGACAAGCTACGCAAGGGCCAGGTCAAAACGGAATTCCCGAAGGTCCTGCGGGCCTGCAACGAGCTGGAGGCGGCGCCGCTCTGGTTCGACGACTCCTCCGACCTCGGCATCCTCGACCTGCGTGCGAAGGCGCGCCGGCTGCACGCCCAGACCCAGGACCTAGGGGGCCTGGGCATGATCATCGTCGACTACCTGCAGCTGATGCGCTCCGACGACCCTCGCGCCAACAGAGTCGAGCAGGTCGCGCAGATGAGCCGCGGGCTGAAGATCCTCGCCCGCGAGCTGGAGGTGCCGGTGCTGGCGATCTCGCAGCTCTCGCGCGCGCCCGAGCAGCGCCACCCCCCGAAGCCGATGCTGTCGGACCTGAGGGAGTCGGGGGCGATCGAGCAGGACGCGGACGTCGTCGCCTTCCTCTACCGCGAGGACTACTACCGCGATCCCGACGACGAGCCCGACGGGCTGGCCGAGGTGATCATCGCGAAGCACAGGAACGGGCCGATCGGCACGCCGAAACTCGTCTTCCTCGATCGCTTCCCCAAGTTCGCCGACTTCTCTGGACGGGAGCAGCCGATCGAGCAGCCCGCCGGTGAGGGACCACCTTTCGAGGACGCCGCGGCGGCGGGGCCTGAGCTCTAGTGGTCGCGATCCCCCGCAGCGAACCGTTTGCCGAGGCCGCCTGCCCGCTCGGCGTCTGCGACGGCTCCGGCTGGATCCTCGGCCCCGAGGACGTTGCACGGCCCTGCGAGTGCCGCGAGCGGCGGCTCAAGCGCGGGCGTAGCCGCGGCGTCGCCTCAGTGATCCCGCCGCGCTACCGCGGCGTCTCCTTCGACCGGCCCCCAGTTAGCGACATGGTGCGCAACCTGGAGACCAAGGGGACGGTGGCCGCCGTCCGCAAGTTCGTGGACGACCTCGACGACCGGCTCGAGGCGGGTAAGGGCCTCTGGCTGTTCGGAGACACCGGTACCGGCAAGACGACCTTGGCGATGCTGGTCTCGAAGGCGGTGCTCGAGTCAGGCCACTCGGTCGCGATCTACTCGCTGCCCAAGCTGCTCGCTCGCATCCGGCGGACCTATGACTCAGAGCCCGGCGGGGACTCCTACCTCGCCTTCTTCGAGCGCCTCACAGCCGTCGACCTGCTCCACATCGACGATCTCGGAGCCGAGAAGCGCAGCGATTGGGTGCTGGAGCAGCTCTACGCGATCGTCAACGAGCGCTATGAGGCGCGCCGATCGATCATCGTCACCACGAATCTGCCGCATCATGAGCTCGAGGAGCAGATCGGAACTCGCACGGTTTCGAGGCTGAACGAGATGTGCGAGGAGCTCGCCCTCTTCGGGGACGACCGGCGCTTCGGCAAGGTCGCCTAAACCCCGTCACAATCCCCCGGTCATGCCAGGACTAGTGATCGTGGGCGCCCAGTGGGGCGACGAGGGCAAGGGCAAGGTCACCGACCTGCTCGCCGCGGACGCGGACGCGATCGTACGCTTCCAGGGCGGCAACAACGCCGGCCACACGATCGTCCGCGAAGGCGAGGAGTTCAAGTTCCACCTGATCCCCTCCGGGATCCTCTACGCGGACAAGGCCTGCGTGATCGGCAACGGCGTCGTCCTCGACCCGAAGATCCTGCTCGGCGAGATCGACGGGCTGCGGCGGCGCGGCATCGACGTCGGCAACCTGCGGATCTCCGCCAACGCCCACCTGATCATGCCCTACCACGTGCTGCTCGACACCGCCGGTGAGACCAAGCTGGGCAAGCTCTCGATCGGCACCACGCGGCGCGGCATCGGCCCTTGCTACGCGGACAAGGCGCTGCGCCTTGGCATCCGCGTCCAGGACCTGCTCGATGAGAAGATCCTGCGCACGAAGATCCGCGCCGCCCTAGCCTCGAAGCAGCAGGCGCTGCGCGAACTATCGGTGCAGCGGCGCAAACTGCGCAAGGAGGCCGGGGAGGGCGGCGACAAGGAGGCCGTGGAGCAGGCGATCGAGGAGGCGCCAGACCCGCGCCTCGATCTGCACACGATGACCGAGGAACACGTCAATTTCGGCCACCGGCTCGAGCCCCACATCGCCGACACCTCGCGGCTCTGCTGCGAGACGCTCGACGCAGGCGGCAGCGTGATCTTCGAGGGCGCCCAGGCGACGCTGCTCGACCTCGACCACGGCACCTATCCCTTCGTCACCTCCTCCAACCCGATCGCCGGAGCCGCCTGCGTCGGCGCCGGGGTCGCGCCGACTGACATCAGCGAAGTCTGGGGGGTCGCCAAGGCCTACGCGACTCGGGTCGGCGCCGGCCCCTTCCCCACCGAGCTCGACGACGAGACCGGGCGCCACATGCTCGAGCGCGGCCACGAGTTCGGCACCACGACAGGGCGCCCGCGGCGTTGCGGCTGGATCGACCTGGTGGCGCTGCGCTACGCGGTGCGGCTCAACGGGATGAACGCGCTAGCGATCACCAAGCTCGACGTGCTGAGCGGGCTGGAGACGCTGCGTCTCGCGGTTCGTTATCGCTCCAGCGAGGGCGCCGTCCTCGACAGCTTCCCCTACCACCAGTCGATCCTGCACTCGGCCGAGCCCGAGTACGACGAGCTGCCCGGCTTCGACGGCGACATCACCGCCTGCCGCGAGCTCGCCGACCTGCCCCCCGAGGCGCGCGAGTACCTCGACTACATCGCCGACTTCCTCGGCGTCCCGATCCGCCTGATCGGCGTCGGCCCCGGTCGCGAGCAGGTGATCTTGCCGCCTGCCGACTGAGCCTCAGCCCGAAGTGGTGCCCTGAAGCGCTTCCATCATCCACTCGCCGCCTTCTTCGCGCAGGGGGATCGAGTAAGTCTTGCCGGCGGCGCCCTGGTAGACGAGCGTGGCCTGCCCTCCATCGACCGGCAAACTTTCGGCATCCATCACGGTGACCTCCCGCCATTCCTCGTTCGACATCGGGGTCGTAAACGATTCGAGGAATTCCGCACAACTCTTCTGTTCGGATTGCTTGGCGAGCCCTTCGAGTTTTTCGAACAGGGGCTGGGCGATTCGCGAGCAAGTCTCGCTCCATTCATCCCTGGCCCGGGTGACATAGAAAGCGTGCACCGCCTCCGCCGCCTCGCGCAGCTCCGTGCCCTCGCCGGAGACCTGCAGCGGTGCCGGCTCGAAGTCAGCCGCGGAGCCGCCCGTGGTGGCCGGCTGCGGCTCGCTTTCCTGCGCACTGGAAGTCGTCTCGGCGCCCTGCGAGTCGCCCCCGTCGTCCCCCCCGCAGGCAGCTAGCGCCAGCGAGAGCAGGGCGATCAGTGCTCCCGCGGCGATGATCTTGGCGATCCCCACCTTCACGATCAGCCGAGGGTCGTGGGCGAGAGGAGCGTGACCTTCCAGACCCCATCTTCCTCCACCAGCGGCATTGCGAACACGGTCCGGTCGACGCCGCGGTAGATCAGGAACGAGTTGTCCTCGCCGATCCGCAGGCTGCCGGCATCGACGATCGTCGATTCACGCCGCACGGACGCTGGCAGAGGGTGCCGGGTCAGCGTCTTCAGCAGCTCCGGGCAGTCGGGGGCCTTTTCACCCGACTGCGTCGCGAACTGCCGCAGTTGCTGCAGGAGCGGTGCACCCAGGTAATCGCAGGCCTCGGCCCATTCTTCGTTGGCTCGCGCGACATAGAAGCCGTGCAGTGCCTCAGCAGCAGCATCGAGCTGCGGTTCATCGCTCTCCTCGCCCCAGGTCTGGATGCTGTTGTCGCCTCCCTTGACCCGGAACTGCTCCGAGCCGCCACCGGAGACCTTCAGCTGCGCCGGCTCGACTTCGGCAGCGGCCTGGGAACCCGTCCCCGCGCCCGATCCGCGGCTGTCGTCACCGGCGGCTTTGCCCGCCTGCGCTGCTTCGTCTTTCCCCGCGGAGCCCTGCCCTTGCTGAGCGGTGGTGTCCTGGTTCGAGGTCGTCGTGCCCCCCTCGTCATCGTCCCCGCCACAGGCGGCGAGCGCGAACGCGAGCAGGGCGACGAGCGCTCCCGCGAAGACGATTCTGAAGATTCCCCCCCTCACCGCCAGGGGATTGTATGCGGCCTTCTCGATCGGCTCCACGGAGCGGAGACTCGGGAGTACACGATTCGCGGTTTTTCGCCTCCTGCTTTACATTTTGTCCGTGGCTTCGGGTAGACGCACGGCTAAAGTCAGCGAGCGCCTGCCGAGGGGCCGGCACGGGCTGACGCGGGAGGCTGTGACGGCATCCCAGCGGCAGCGCATCCTGCAGGCGATGATCGAGGTGGTCTCCGAGCGCGGCTACCCGGAGACCCGCGTGGTCGACGTGATCGAGGTCGCCGGGGTTTCCAGAAAGACGTTCTATGAGCTCTTCGTCAGCAAGGAGGACTGCTTCCTGGCCGCCTACGACGTGCTGCTCGGCAACCTGCTGGGCGACACCGCGCGGGGCTTCGAGTCGAAGCCGGGATCGCCCTGGGCGGAGCGGGTGGCCGGTGGCCTCGGCGAACTGCTCAAACACCTCGCCGAGCACCCCGACGAGGCCCGCTTCGCGATCGTCGAGGTGCTGGCCGCGGGGCCGAAAGCGCTGGCCAGGCGTGATGCCGCCCTGCGCCAGTTCACCGGGTTCCTCGACGCCGGCCGCGCCGAGACCTCAGTCGAGCTGCCAGGGATCACCGCCCTCTCGCTCGCCGGCGGCATCAACGAGCTGCTCTACAGCGAGATCCTCCACGGCGCCACCGCGCGCCTGCCGAGCCGCCTGCCGGACCTGATGTTCTGGATCACGCTTCCCTTCCTGGGGCCGGACGGGGCGGCGGAAGAGCGCGAGCGCACGCGGCTCTCGATGCTCCAAGGCTAGGCCAGGCCGCAGGATGCCGCTCCTTCTGTGAATGAGCGGGTTTCCCTAAGGACGGATGTTGGTAACTTGGACTGAAGAAGCACTACCAAGTTTTCGAGAGGCCGGGGCTCAAAGGGGCAGGCCGAAAAGGAGAGATATAGGGACATGCGCAAGCGTATGACATGGACAGCCGCCCTGGCTGCGTTCGCCCTCGTGGCGTTCGCCGCAGTGGCGATTGCCGCCAAACCGACGGTGATTCGGATGGGGAACCTGATCCTCACCGTCAACGGCGACTTCGCACCTAAGAAGCTGCCGAAGAACAAACTGAGCCCGGTCAAGCTCAACGTCAACGGCAACATCAAAACAGCGGACGGCACCCACCCGCCGGCGCTGCGAGAAGTCGTCGTCGACTTCGACAAGAACGCGGCCAACGACGTCGCTGGCCTGCCCGTCTGCACCCAGGGCAAACTGGTCGCGACCGACACCACCACCGCCAAGCGGAGCTGCAAAGGCTCGATCGTCGGCGAAGGCAGCACCAAAGTGGCGGTCGAATTCCCCGAACAGGCGAAATTCTTCGCCAAAGGCCCGCTGGTCTTCTTCAACGGCGGTAAAAAAGGCGGGAAGATCACCCTCTTCATCCACGCCTACGTAGCCGTACCGGCACCTACCGCGCTGATCACGTCAGTGACGATTACCAAACAGCGCAGCGGTCGCTACGGCCTGCACACGGTCTCGAAGGTCCCGACGATCGCCGGCGGTAGCGGTTCGGTGGTCGACTTCGACTTCACCGTCAATCCGAAACTGGGCGACTACGCGATGGCCAAGTGCCCCGACGGCCACCTCAACGCCCGCGTGACCAAAGCCATATTCGACGACGGAACCAACGGCAGCGGCACCTTCGTCCGGTCCTGCACCCCGAAGGGGTAGCGCCGCTTTCCACTCAGGACGAAGCAGGGGGTAGAAAGGGCGGCCGCAAGGCCGCCCTTTCTAATGCTCTCGGCTACTCGCCCTGCTGTTCGTAGGTCTGCTGGTAAGCGGTCGGCGGTCCCGCTTTGCCGAGCGGGTTGAAGGGCGGCTGCTGGGAGCAGCCGGGCGCCGGGATCGAGGCGGAGCTGGTCTGTTCGGCGAAGGCGTATTTCTTCAGGCGATCGAAGAGGGTGGTCGCCCGTTTTTCGTTTTCCTCGGCTGTCCTTCTGCTTTCTTCGACCCGGGCTTTGAAGTCGGGGTCTTTGGCGGTTTCGGGATCGAGTGAGGCGACCACGCCGGAGCCGCAGTGGCGGGTCTCGAAGCTGAGCAGCCCTTCGGCGAGACGCTCGCTGGCAAGCGGCTGGCTGTAGGCGCTGGCGCGGTTGCCGGTGAGACGGCCCGGATAGGTGGAGAGCGAGCCGGGGCCGAAGGGGAGAAGCGTGCGCAGGTAGTGGACCTGGACCCCCTTGGCGTTTGTCGGCAGGCGTCCCTGGGACATCGCGGCCACGTTCGCCATCGCCGCGGTGATCTCGTTCCTGTAGAGGTTGGCGCCGTCGATCAGCGGGTTGAGGTTGCGGATGAACGGGTCGAGCGCCCGCAGGAAGGGCGGGAACTCGTCGCGGAAGAACCTGCGCAGCGCGGGGAAGCCGGTGGGCGCGCGTTCGATCACCGGCTCGAGACCTTCGAAGAAGCCCTTGGCGTGGGGGGCGAAGCGGGAGAAAGCGATCAGGGTCGGTGAGAGCTCTTCCGCCGCCGGCACCAGGTCGCGAATCACCGGGTTGGCGTTGCGGGCGAAGCCTTCGAGCCGCTCGAGGGTCAGTTTCGACTCGTCGAGGAAGGTCGGGAAGGCACGGAACAGCGCTTCGATCTCGCGATTGCGCGCCGCGGTCGTCTTGAAGACCGCGTTGGAGCTGTCGATCAGGCTCCCCAGCTCGCCTTCGCGACCGCGCAGCGCACGCAGGCTGACCGCGCCGTTGCTGAACAGCTGGGCGACCGCGCGCCGCTGGGTGTCGAGGACGCGGAAGAGTTTGTCGAACTCGGTGAAGAACGGTTCGAGCTGGCTAAAGGCATAAGAGAGGTCCCCCCCGCGGCCCTCGATCGCGAGTGCCGAGTCCTGCATCCAGGTCTGGAAGGCAGCCCGCGTCTGCGGGTCGAAAGTACGGAAGATCTCGTCGAGCTGGACCGACTCGGCGACGTTGGCAGCGGGCAGGATGCCGCCGTCGGCGAGCATCTCCGACTCGCCGTTGCCAGGGGTCAGCTCGACATAGGTCTCGCCGAGCAGCGTCTTGGTGCGCAGGACGGCGCGGGATCCCTCGGGGATCGGCGCGTAGCGGTTCTCGAGCCCGATCGTCGCCAGCGCCTGTTTGCCGTCGGGGGTGAGCCCGATCGACTGCACCTTGCCGACCGAGACGCCGGAGATTCGCACGTCGGACTGCTCCGCCAGCTGGGTCGCCTCGTTAAAGGGGATCTTCAGCTCGTAGGACTGGGCCTTGAACGGCGTCGGCCCGCCGAAGGTGATCCAGAGGAAGAGCAGGATCCCGAAGCAGGAGAGTGCGAACCCGACGATCGCGAGGAGCTGGCCTGTACTCGGTGCGCGCTTGCTCATTCGACTTCAGGCCCGCATTTCGAGGCCCCTGCGCCCGAGATCCTCAGGGCTTTGGGGTCTGGGGGGATCGGCGGCAGCTGCTGTGGAGTGGGGATGTTGGCCCCCTGGAAGAGGGTTTCGATGAAGGGCCTGGTGCGAGCGAAGCCCTGGGCCAAGTAACTGCTGTTGCACGAGATCAGGACCAGACCACGGCCGAGCGGGCCACCGGGATCGGAGAGGTTGTAGGTGGCGTTGATGTTGTGGTTTACCCAGGGCAGGTAGAAGAGGAAGCTCTCGCGGGAGCCTTTCGGCTTGAAAGCGAGGGTATTGAGGAAGCTGTTGAAGGCGCCGAGTGAGTTGCCGAAGCCGCGCAGCGACTTTTCGAACGGCGTCGCGCTCTGCGCGGTGAGATTGAGGAAGGGCCGGATCTGGCGGGTGAAGGGCCGGATCTGGTCGCGGATCGGTTCCGTGGTCTCTTCGAAGAGCCGCTGGGTCGCGTCGAAGGCCGGCCCCAGCGCCTGCGCCTGGGGGATCAGCTCGATCAGCGCCGGCCTGGCGACCTGCGAGAAGCGGTCCGAGCTGGAGAAGCCGGCCTGAGCTGCAGCCAGCGTCGCCGGCAGCTCGATCAGGGCCTCCTGGACCTTCTGCTGCTCGTTGGCGAAGCTGGCCAGCCCCGCCCGCGAGCCGCGGACGAAGCGTTCGATCTGGGCGTCGCGGCTTCCCAGCTCGGTGGTCAGCAGGCTGAAGTAGTGGATCGCGTTGGCCAGCGCAACACGCCGCTGCGCCACCGCTCGATTGAGGTCGGCGACGTAGTGGACGAAGGGCTGGAAGCGGCGGAGCGCCCCGGAGAGCTGGCGGCCGCGGCCGCCGATCCCCTCAGCGGCGCCGGCGACCAGCAGCTGGATGTACTGGCGGGTGTCCGTATCGAGGGTGGCAAAGAAGGCGTCGAGGTTGACATTTGGTTCGGTGCGGGAGAGCGGGAAGTTGTGCCCGTCCTCGATGTGGCCCTTGCCGGCGCCGGGGTCAACCTCGACGACCATGTCGTTGAGGTTGGTTTTCGGCCGCAGCAGCAGCGTCGCGTTGGGGTGGATCAAATCCAGGTAATCGGGCTCGACGTCCATGCCGACCACGGCGCGGCCTTCCTCGAGGTCAACTGAGGTCACCTTGCCGATCTGGATCCCGGCGACGACCACGCCCTGGCCCTGGCCCGGTATGACCGCCTGGGCAGCGGTGAATTCGCCGGTCAGGTGGGCGAAGTCTTCGCCGACACCTGGGATCCATGAGGGCAGCGAGGCTTTCTGCTGGGTGAAGATCCAGAGCATCATCGTCACCCCCGCGATGGCGAGGAGGAAGATCGCGATCGTGTCCTTGCTGCGACCACGGGACTGGCGCCCGAGCGAGGAGCGGAAGTGTCGCCAGCGGCTTGTCTTCGGCTCACTCATGGGTTCGCGGAGGGGGTCGGAGGCCCTACCTGGCCGAGCGGGCCGTTGACGTCGGGGACCGGATTGCTGTCGCAGCGAACTTCGGGCTTCTTTGGCGGCCGGCCAGCGAGCTGCGGCTGAGTGCCGGTCGGGGCGACCGCCGTATGCGCCCAGGCGACTTTGTCGGTGGTCAGGTTGCCGAGCGGGTTGTCGCCGCTGACCAGGACGTCGCCACCCCCTGGTTGCAGGCGCAGGAATGGTCCGTTGCCATCGAAGTTCTGGCCCCAGCCGGAGAAGTTGGCAAGCAGGTAGAAGAACTCGCGGTAGTTGGGGCCGCCGGTGCTGAACTGATCGTTGATCGTCTGGTTGCCGGTGGGCACGATCACCTTGCTGGAGCAGAGGCTGATCCGGTTGGTTTGCGGCAGGACCAGCGCCTTGCCGAGCTGCGCCGATCCGGCCAGTCCCGGGGTCGCTTCCTCGAGCATCCGCGCCGTGCCGCCGAGCTCACGTCCGGACAGCAGCGGGTATGCCTGTTCGGTCCAGGGCTCGGCAGCGTTGATCAGCCCCGGCAGCTCGGCGATCGCCGGTTGCATCTCTATCGCCCAGGCGCGCAGCGGTGGCAGTGTCCGGTTGAGGCTGGCGAAGGAGGCGCGGGCCTCGCTCAGGGTCGGGGCCAAGCGGTGGACCGTGGTGGTCAGGTTGGAGGACTGGGCAGCGAGCGCACCGGTAAAGCGGTCGAAGTTGACGATCAGGCCTTCCAGTTCCTCCTCGTTCGCGGCGAGGGCGCCGAAGGTGCGGCCGGCGCCGGCGACCAGCCGCGAGAGGTCGCCGGGCTGGGTGCCGAGCAGGGCGTCGGTCACCTGGGCGCTGTAGCGGCCGGCGTCGGCGCCGTACAGGAGCGCTCCATTGAGCGCCTCGCCACCGGTCTTACCCTGCACCTCGGGTAGCTGGGTGGCGTCTTCGGCGGCGGTCGGCTCGTGGTTGAGGGCGGTCCCGATGCCTTCCAGAGTGCGGCTGAAGTCGGCTCGCACCGGCGCCTGCAGCGCGGTCAGGATCTCGTCGAGCTGAACCGTCGTCGAGGTGTTGCTGATCGGGATCGTGCCGCCGCTGTCCATCTCCGGGGCGCTGGGGCTGCCCGGGTAGAGGTCGACGAAGAAATTGCCCTCGAGGAAGATCCGCGGACGGACCTGGGCGAAGGCGTCCTCGTGGATCGGACGGCCCTTGTCGGTGACGGTGAAGGTGACGGTGGCGGCATCGCCGTCGCGCTCGGTAGAGATCACTTTGCCGACGTCGACGCCGGCGATCCGCACCGGCGAGTTCTTGGCGATGTTGGCGCTGTTGGCGAAGGTCGCCTTCAGCTCATAGCCGTAGCTGGTGAAGGGGATGTGTTTGGTGAACGCGAGGTAGGGCCCGACGGTGAAGACGATCAGGAAGAGGACGGCGATCATCGCGTTGCTGGGTCGCCAGCGGAAGCCACCCTTCTTGGCGCCCGACCTGGTGTCGCGCTCCGGCAGGCGGCCCATTAGTTGCCCCCCTGGCCTTTGATCTGGCCGGCCGTGGTCGTGCTCTGGTTACCGGGCACGTTGCCGATCACGGTCTGTTTCACGAGATAGCGCTCGTTGCCGGACTCACACTCTTTGGTCTGCCCGGGCGAAGCGGTATTCGGATAGGGGTTGAAGTGGAGGTGGTTCCCCGCGGTCGGTCCGTTGGCGGGGGCCGAGGAAGGCGTGCCCTCGGAGTTGGGGCCATCGGCCGGCGCGAAGGAGGTCGCGTTGATCCAGTTGCCGAGACCGTTGCCCTCGCTGGAGGCGCTGGCCAGGTTGCTGAAGGCGAGCGTCAGGTAGTTGCAGACGGTCTGCGCCGGGGCGATGAAGCGAATCGCCGGCTTGAGTTTGTTATTGAGGTCGGTAAGCAGATCGAGCCCGTTGAATACGCCCGGCGCTGCCTGGAAGGCGAGCAGCGCCTCCGCGGTCGGCACCAGCTGGGCGTTGAGAGTGGGCGAGGCGTTCAGGGCGGGAACGCCAGCGCGCAGCGCCGCGGCGATCGTCGGTGAAGTGTCGGCGAGAGCCCGCGCGCCGGGCTGCAGCGCGGTGAAGAAGCGGGCCGAGTTGTCGAGGAAGGGACGCAGCACCGGCAGCGCCTTGTTCGCGGCATCGAGGGTGTCGTCGCCCTTCGAGATCGATTCTTGGATGTAGGGGCGGGCGACCAGGGCGAAGGCGCCGAAGGTGCGGTCGAGGGCGACGAAGAGGCTCGCTTGCGTCTCGGCGACCGGGGCCACGGTGGCCGAGAGGGCCTCGAGCGCGCGCCAGAAGCCGCCGAAGTTGGTCCCCGGCGCGACCAGCGTGCGCAGCACCGGGGTGCCGTTTTCGGCCAGCCGCCGCAGTGCCGCGAAGGCCTCGTTGATCTGCGGGCCGCGACCGGCGAAGGCGTTGCCGAAACCGGCCTGGTTGCGCTGGATCGCCTTCCTGGTCGGCTCGTTGAACATGTCGAAGAACTCGTCGATGTCGACCGGTTCCGGCCGTGCAGAGGACTCCGGGATCGTGTCGCCAGCGGCGAAGTAGTCCGAGGAGTCGCCGGGAACGATCTGCAAGTACTTGAGCCCGAGCGGCGACTTCGGCCGGATCATCATCGTCGAGTTGACCGGCAACGGTTCGGCGGTCTTGTCGAGCCGCAGGTCGAGCTCGGCCGCAATCCGGCCGTCCCCGAGCTGGACTGGCTTCACCGACCGGACGATGCCGACCCGGGCGCCGCCGATCCTCACCTCGTTGCCGCGGACCAGCGCATCGGCGTTGGGCACGCGGGCAGTGAGGTCGTAGGTGGAGACGAAGGGCAGCCCGTTGTTGGCGTTGTAGGCGAGGAAGACGGCGACGAACACGACCAGGACCGTGACCGCCCCGACGATTGCCGGGCTGCTCGCCACTCCCTGTATGCCGCTGCGATTCCTCATGGGCCGAGCAGGTAGTCGAGGAGGGCACGTTGTGACGGCGACGGCATAGCCTTCGCCCCCAGTTCCTGGCTCTCGCCGAGGCCTGGGCCGGCCGGGGCGGCCGGTTTCGCGGGCGCCAGCGGCGCGGAGTTCGAGGAGCCGGTGCGAGCGGCGCCGGCCGAGGTGCCGCCGCTCTGCCCGTCCAGCTCTTCCTGGATGCGGGCGTAGAGCGAGGCGAAGTCGGTCACGGTCGTCGAGGTTTCAGCCCCTTCGAACTTCGCCGGGCACTCGCTCTGCGGCACCACCGAGTAGTCGACGCAGTTGGTCACCGTCACCAGGCCGCGGGTGAAATGGCCGTACTGGTCGAAGCCGTTGTTGGCGGCGGCGCCGTTGTAGATCAGGTCGACCAGGCCGTCGAAGCCCTTGGTTTCCCTGGTGCTGACCAGGAAGCGCGCCAGTTCGTTGATCGGGACGACGCCGGAGCGGGCGAGGTCGCGCGTCTTGCGGATAACCGGGACAGCTTCGTTCAGGAGCGGCCCCGCGACTTCGCCGGTCGCCCCCAGTGACTTCAGCGCCACGGTCGAGGCGGCCGAGAACGGCGTCAGCAGCCGGGTCGCTTCGGCGTAGGCTGGGCTGGCGCGGTCGAAGTCGGCGAAGACGGGTGAGGCGGCGTCGGAGAAAGCGCCGAGGCTGCGCATCGTGGCCCGGAACTGGCGCAGGAACTCGGGGAACTTGCGCAGCGACTCTTCCAGTTCCTCACCCCGTTCGCCGCTGGCTTCACCAGTGGCGCCAGCGTTGGCGAAGAAGCCGGCGACGTGCTCGCGCTCGCGCGAGAAGGGGCCGAGAATCTCCTCGGAGTCGGCCGCCAGCTGGGTCAGCTGGTCGCGCTGTTCGTCGAGGATCTCGATCAGGCGGCCGGCGTCGCGCAGCGCCGGGTTGGCTCGCTTGACCGCCTCCTTGATGTCTTCGCCGCGCCCGGCGAGACTGGCGCCCAGTTCGTTGAGGATGAGGCGGAAGCGCTGCGCGTAGGGCAGGCTCTGGATGTTGTTGATCAGGTCGGGGTCGACGCTGGTGCTGTTGTTCTCCAGCGGCAGCAGGTACTGCCCCGCCCCGGGCTGTCCGTCGGGGATCTCTCGCAGAAGCGGAGGCGGCGGCGTACCGGGCGCACGTGGCAGGGTCGGGCGGCAGTCGACGAACTTCTCACCGATCAGCGACTGCGGTCGGATGTGGCAGCTGGCATCGCTGCGGAAGTCCTGGAAGCTCGGGTCGTTGATCCGCATCACGATCACGGCCTTGCCTGAAACCGCCTGCGGGCGGCCGTCCTCGTAGCTGCTGATCTCGCCCGGCAGGGTCACGTCGACCGACTCGATCTCGCCGACGTCGGCGCCAGCGACCCGCACCAGCTCGCCCTTGACCATGAAGCCACCGCTGTCGAAGACAGCACGGACGACGTAGGCGTCGTCGTCCCCATCCCGGGAGGCGAGAACGATGACGAGCACCGCAGCGGCCGCCAGCAGGAGCCCGATGATCAGTCGCCTGCTCATGGCCCAGGTGGCGCGTCGGACGGGTTGCAGTCGGACGGGGTCACGCCGGAGCCGGCGAAGGGCGGTTCGGTGAAGGGGTTGGAGCCGTCGGGAGCGGACTGGGTGGCGCCGCCGGGGCAGAGCCGCTTGACCGGAGCCGAGTCGCCGAAGACCTCGTACTGCTCGCTCGCCGGGATCGGGTCCAGCACGCCGCTTTCCTCGTCGTAGTCGAAGAGGTTGAGGTTGGAGAGCTGGATGCGGGCGTAGTGGCCGTTGGCGTCGTAGTAGCCCGTGACCTGGCCGAGCTTGCCGAACCCGTTGAAGATGTCAGGCGCGTAGGCGCGGGCGAAGTTGAGGTTGGGCTGGAAGGCGGCGATTCCTTCTTCGGCGTGCGGGAAGGTCCTCGAGGCCCGTTTTTCCACCGCGGGGAGGGTGGCCAGCAGTTCGGCGGTGTCGTTGGCGAACCCTCTCCGCCGCACCGTGAGACTGAGGTTTTTGAAGACCGGCACTGCCCGCGAGAGCACGGGCCGCAGGTCGCGCAGGAAGGGGGCGAAGTCGTCGGTCACCGGCTTGAACTCGTCGATCAGCGGTTCGACGTCGTCGAGCGCCGCGCGCAGGTTGACAAAGGTGGTGCTGCCCTGGCGGAAGACCTGCGGCACGAGGTCAAGGCTGCGGCTGAGGGCGACGTTCTCGCGAGCGATCGCGTCGAAGGCCGTGCCGGCGTTGGAGATCGCGCTGGAGAGCTCGTTGCCGCGGCGGGCGACGGTCGTGGCGAGCCTGCTGGAGCTGACCAAGAAGCGCTCGAGCAGGCGCTGGTCGGCGTTCAGCTCCTGGGCGAAGGCGGCGGCGCGGTTGAGGCCGGGCCCGAAGAACTTGAAGGCGCGGTTGCCGTCCTCCCCCCTACCCGCGTACCACTGCGCGTTGCCGCGGATGAACTGGGAGAGGCCGCGGCGCACCGAGGAGGGGAAGGTGTTGAAGAACTGGTCGAGGTCGACGGCAGTCGTGGTCGAGCCGAGACCGAGCACGTCGCCATCCTCCAGCTCGCGGTTGCTGTTGGGGCCGGGGCTGATCGAGACGTAGTGGTTGGCGACGCCGGAGAGAGAGGTCGCCCTAATCACCGCCGTTGAGCCCTCATGCAGTTGCTGGTCGAGCGAGATGCGGATGCTGGCCAGGTTGTCGTCGGTCAGCTCGATGCTCTCGACCGAGCCCACCGGCTGGCCGCCAATCAGGACCTGGTTGTCGGTGACGAGCTGGGCGGCGTTCTGGAAGAGCAGCTCGTATTCGTAGCCGTCGTCGCTGCTGAAGAGGACGATGACCAGGGCGATCACAGCGGCGGCGAGGGCAGCGATGACCGCGACGCGGACAGGGGTAGTGCCCCGGCCTTGCGCCGCGCTTTTATCCTCGCCTAGGGGGTTAGCAGCAGCCACGTATCGTCGCTTGCGGCCCCCGGCCTCCGACCCGGCGTAACCGCGCGAGAATCGTATCCGAGCGACCAGCCGGTAAGCCGCTGTGGAGCAGGGACTTAACTGGAATTAAACGCGCTTGCCGAAGGGAAAAACCGCGGCTCAGACGTTGAGGCGCGGCAATGCTCGCTCCAGCGGGCGGGGCAGCCACCAGACTCGCTCGCCGAGCAGCAGCATCAGCGCCGGCAGCAGCACGATGCGGACCACGGTGGCATCGAGGATGACGGCGACGGTCAAGCCGACGCCGAGCTGACTCACGGTGGCGATCGAGGCGCCGGCGAAGGCGATGAAGACGGCCATCATGATCGCCGCCGCGCCGGTGATCACCCGCGCCGTCTTCTCGAGGCCGAAGGCGATCGACCCGGCGTGGTCGCCGGTCTCGTCGTAGTGCTCCCGCATACGCACCAGGAGGAAGACCGCGTAGTCGATCGAGAGGCCAAAGACGACGCCGAAGATCATCGTCGTCCCGACCGCGTCGACGTAGTCGCGGCCGCCCAGCGGCCAGCTGTCCGGAACCTCGGTGAGCAGCATCAGGATGCCGAAGGCGACGGCGACCGTCGCCAGGTTGAGTCCGACCGCGATCGCGGCCAGCGGCACTGCGCGCAGGACGAGGACGAGGACGAGGAAGGTGGCGAGGGTGATCGCGGCGACGATCAGCGGGATCCGGTCCCTGGTGACTTTGCTGTAGGTGTTGAGCGTCGGCGCACCGCCTGCGACGGCGGCGGTCGAGTCGGTGTCGCGGGCGATCGCCGCCGCATCGCCTTTGAGGCGCTTGTCGAGCTCGATCGAGCCGTCCGAATTGAACGGGTAGCGCGAGATCACGAACAGGGTCGCCGCCTGGCCACCGCGGTCGACGTCGACGGCCCCAGCAGCCAGCTCGCGCAGGTCCGGCCGCGCCCCGTCGAGCGCCGAGAGGACGAAGTAGCCGGAGTCGAAGATGCCCGGCGAGGTGCGGCGCAGGTCGTCGACCTGGCCCTGCAGCTGCTCGCTGCCGTCCGTGATCCGCACCGCGGCCCGGCTCAGGTTCGTCTGCAGCGGCAGCGACTGACGGTAGCCCTCGGCGAGGCCGCGCTCCAGCGCGTTGGTGCCGCCGGTGAGACGGCCGAGGGCGCCGGCGAGCCTGGTGGCGCCGTTGGCGAGCTGGCCGAGGCCGTCGCCCAGGGCCTTCGCTTCTTTCGAGAGCAGGGCGGTGCCTTTGGCCAGGGTATTGCCGCCGCTCTCGATCTGACGCAGGCCGTCGGAGAGCTGCTCGGCTCCCCTCGACGCTTCTTTTATCTGGACGATTGCGGTGACGATCCAGGAGGTGACCTGCTTGGCTTCCGCCACGTCCTGCTGCAGGCGCGCTTCGAGCGCCCCCAGCTCGGTCGAGAGGCTGCCGGTCGAGGCGGCGGCCTGGCGGGCCGCGTCCAGCGCGGGCCCGTAGTTGGGATCGGATTTGCCCACCGTCATCCCCTCGAGCAGGGAGATCACCGCGTTCAGCTGGTCGCTCGCCGCCTGCGAGGTGGAGCGCAGCTCGGGCAGCTTGACCGTGGCGTCCTGGTTGAGAGATTTCTGCAGGATGCGCGAGCGGCGTAGCCCGTTGCGGTTGAGGTTGTTGGCGATTTCCGGCAAGCCCAGCTTGAGAGCGAGGGCGCCGAGCGAAGCCTGTTCCTGGGCTTTCGCGAGCTGGCTGGCGCCTGTCGCGATCCGCTCGATCGCGGTGACGGCCTGGCCGCTGCCGGATGCCGCCTGGCCGAGGCCCGCCGCCAGGATCCGCGCCCCCTCCTCGGCGGTGCCGGATCCCCTTGCGAGCAGGGCGGCACCGTACGACGCCTGCGAGATGCCCTCGCGCAGGGTGGCGACGCCGTCCGAGGCCCGTCCGAGGCTCGGACCGAGCCGTTTCAGGGTCGCCAGCGGCCCCCTGTCGTCGCCGGAGACGAAGATTTCCTCGACCTGGCGCAGCGGTTTGACAGCGCGCGAGATCTGACCCGGCCCGATCACCGCCTCCACTCCCGGCTGGCTTGCGATCCGGCGCTGCCAGCGGTTGAGAGCGGCGAGGCGCTCGGGTTCGGTGATCGTCCCCCGGTCCGCGGCGACGACGATCGTGAACGGCGCTTCGAAGCCAGGGGCGCCGATGTCCCGGATCATTTCGGCGTCCTGCCGAGCCTGGTTGTCTTCCGGCAGCTGGCCGATGTCGAAGGGGCCGGTTTTCAGCGCCAGCGCCGGCGCCGCCAGGACGAGGACGACCAGGCCGATGACGGCAGCGACCGGCGCAGGATGGCGCAGGGCAGCGTCGACAAGGTTCATCAGGCGCGAGCTGCCCTCCCCCGGCGCCGGGCCGAGCTGCCAGCGGTTGATGTTGGTGCCGAGCAGGACCAGGATCGGCGGCCCGAAGAAGTTGGCGACGATGACGGTGAGCGCCACCACCATCGCCAGCGTCGCCGCCAGCGAGGCGAGCAGCGGGCCGGGGGCGATGAAGAAGGCCACGGCCATCGAGAGGACCAGCGTGCTGCCGGCGAAGATCACCGTGCGGCCGGCGGTGCGGCGAGTCGTCCAAGCGGCGGTGATCGGATCAGCGCCCTTCGCCAGCTCCTCACGAAAGCGGGAGACCAGCAGCAGCGCGTAGTCGACGCCCAGCGCCAAGCCCATCATCGTGCAGACGACAAGGGCGAGGGAGGTGACGTCGAACCAGCTCGTCAGCAGGGAGAGCAGGCCCTGCGAGGCGAAGACCGAGATCGCGCCGAAGGCGAGCGGGACGGCCGCCGCCACGGGCGAGCGGAAGACGAGTAGGAGGACGATCAGCAGGATCGGCAGCGCGATCAGCTCGGCCCGCTTCGTGGCGTGGATCGATTCGTCCTCGATCTCGCGACTGAGGGTGGCGAAGCCGGACTGGGTGGCTTGGACCGGCGGCTGGATCGTCTCCTCGAGAGTGCGATCGAGCAGATCGACCTTCTCGTCAACCGCCTCGTCGATCTCGACGTGGAAGTCGACGATCAGCAGCGCGCGCCGCGGGGTCGGCCTGAGCGTGTCGACCGAGCCGCGGTCCCAGGGGGAAAGCGTGGTAGCCCGCGGGTCCCGGCGCAGGGCGCGGACCAGCTCCGGCCCCTGGCGGTCGAGGGCGGGCGCGGGACCCTGCAGGAGAATGGCAAAGGGCGCATCGGGCCCGAAGTGCTCCTCGAGCAGGTCGTTGGCACGCGAGGAGGACGTGCCCGGGATGTCGATCGAGCCGGGGCTGAGCTTCTCCTCGAGGCTGAAGCCGAAGGCGATCAGGATCGCGACCAGGACGGAGGCGATGGCGAGCGAGCGCCGCGGGTGTCGCAGCGTCACGGGTACACGGCGCTCGCCCTCGGCGCGGCCACGCGATGAATCGCTCCGTCCCCTGCTCCCTCTCAAGGACACGGACGGTAGTTTGGCGATCCAGCCAGCGAAGAGGGCGAACATTGCAGAAGACTGTGTTAAGAAATCCTCGGCGCGCTACCTTTGGTCTGGGTGAAGAAGCATCTGGCGATCGGAGCGGTGGTCGCCTCACTGCTGCTGGCGGGTGGGGCTGGCGCCGCGTTGGTCAGGGTGAACGGCTTGGTGCTGCGGGCGGACGGGGGCTTCACGCCGCGCGAGCTGCCGCGCCGGGATTTCGCGCCGATCGACTTCGAGGGCTGGGCCGCGGTCAAGGCGGTGGGCGGTGGGCCTCCGCCTGCTCTGCAACAGGTCGTGCTCAACTTCGACCGTGACGGTCGTCTCTTCACGAATGGGCTGCCCACCTGCTCCTCGACAGAGGTTGGTGCCGCGAGCCCGCAGCAAGCGAGAAGGGTCTGTGGCGGGGCCCTCATTGGGACAGGGAGCGTCGAAGCCATGCTCGCGCTCGAGGGCCAGGCGCCGTTTCGCGTCCGCTCGGCGCTGACGCTCTTCAACGGGCCTCGTCAGGAAGGCAAGCCAACCGTGATCTTCCACGCGCAGACGACCGCGCCCGTGCTGCAGACCTTCGCCGTCGTCATCCCGATTGAACGCCGACACGGCTACTACGCCTACCGGGCCACCACCGACGTGCCTCCGATCGCAGGGGGCAGGGGCGCGCTCACCCGCGTCGAGGTGGATATCGGCAAACGCTTTCGCTACCGCGGCGCCGAGCGCAGCTACGTCTCGGCGCGCTGCAGCGACGGCGTCCTCGAAACCCGCGGCCGCTTCACCTTCGCCGACGGCACGATCATCGACGGCAACGTCGAAAAGCCCTGTCGGGCAGTGCCCTGAACGCCTGCTTCCTATACTTGCGCGTCCTGGGCCGCTAGCTCAACTGGTTAGAGCAGGAGCCTCTTAAGCTCAAGGTTGAAGGTTCGAGTCCTTCGCGGCCCACTCGCTGCTGCCGGTCAGGGGCTGGAGGCGCCGAAACCGGCTCCGCCGCCTAGACCGCCGAGGGCGCTTTCGAAGGCTTCTTTGCCGCCGCCGCTCTGCTGGGCTTTTTCGAATTCCTTGGCCTGTTTGGCAAAGTTTTTCGCGTTTTTGCGGTAGGGGGCGAGCTGGCGCACCACGGATTTCTTTTCCGCTTTGGAGCTGACCTGAGCCTGGGCTTTCTTGCTCGCCTGGTCGCCGGCCGCAAAGTTGCCGTTGAAGTACTCGTAGATCGCGAGGCTGCTGAGCGAGCCAACGCTCGGCCGGGCTTTGGCGGCGAGGGCCTGGGCCTTGGCTGCTCCTTCCAGGTATTCGTCGATTTCCTCGAAGCCGCTCGAGTTTTCCGCCAGGCTGAAGTAGGTCCCGGCGATCAGCGAGGCGGCGACGGGGTTGGCCTCTTTTGTCTGTTCCAGGTAGCGGCGCCAGGCGGTTATTCCCGCTTCGAACTGGGTGCGCGCCTCGGGAGTGACGATCGGGGCACCGGTCTGGGGATCGGTTTCGATCTGGGCGTTGCCAGCGTTGACCCGCGACCGGGTCAGGGCCAGCCAGAGGTCTTCGTCCTCCGAGCTCACTTTGAGCCGGTCTTCGATCCTCTCCGCGCGGTCTTCGAGCACCTCGCCGGCGCTCGAAGAGCTGCCGGTGCCGCCGAGTTCTCCCAGGTTGAAGGGGCCGACGACAAGGAAGAGGCTGGCGCCCATCAGCAGTGCCAAGACCGCGTAGACGACCCGGATCACGTGCCGGCGGCGCCCGCGCGTGTCGAAGAGCATTCGTCGCTCGCCGTCTTTTGCCATTTCTAGCTCACCGCTCCTGGGTCGAGGGTCTTGGCACGCCTCCCGATGCCCTCGGCCTGCCGAGGGCCCTGGCGAGCAAGATACTCAACTCATACAGAGCAAGCAGTGGGACCATCTCGATCAGCATCGAGACAGGGTCGACGCCGGGAAGCGCCGCGGCGACCACGGCGATCGCCAGATAGGCGTAGCGGCGGTTGGCGCGGAGCTGGTCGATCTCGACGATGCCGAGACGGGTCACTGCGATCACCGCCAGCGGCAGCTGGAAGACGATGCCACCGGTGAGCATCGTGGTCCCGAAGAAGCCGTAGTAGTCGCGGGCGCGAACCTGGACTTCGAACTCGGTGTCATTGAAATTGAGCAGGAAGTCGACCGCGGCCGGCATCACGACGAAGTAGGCGAAGGCGACGCCCGCGAGGAAGAGAAGCGGCGCCAGCAGCAGCATCGGCAGCACAACCCGGCGCTCGGCGTCGCTGAAGGCGGGCAGAACGTAGGCGTATGCCTGATAGATGATCACCGGCATCGAGAGCAGCAGCGCGCCGTAGACGGCAACGGTCACGGTCGTCATCAGGGGCTCGGTGACGCCGATGGTGAGCAGCTTCTCGTGACCGCTCGGCAGTGGTCCGTTGGCGAACTCGAGCAGCAGGTGGTTCTGCCAGAAGCAGAGCGCCAGGGCGACGACGAGCGTCGCGGCGCAGACGATTATCCGTGCCCGCAGCTCGTCGAGGTGCTCGACCAGGGTAAGACGATCCTCATGGGAGACCGCCCTGACGCGGCGCGCCACGGGCCGGCCTCAGCTGCGCTTCGTGCCGACCGGTGGCCGCTCGGCGGCCTCGATCTCGCGCTGCGAGACGTCGTCCTCGTCATCGTCGTCGTTGCCGCCGAGCGAGCCGCGGAACTCGCGGATTCCCTTCCCCAACGAGCGTCCCAACTCGGGCAGGCGCTTCGGCCCAAAGACGATCAGGGCGATGATCAGAACGACGACTATCTCTAGCGGGCCGATGTTTCCAAGCATGAGCCCATGGTACAGCCGCGCGCTTTTGTGGATGCTTGCCTACCCGGTAATGGAACTTTCTCGCCAACTCGCACAAAAATGCGGATGGAAAGGCCAGCTCGTGGGTTCGATAGTTGAGACATGCGAGACACCGCCACCAGCCAGACGCAGCCGAGCCTCGAGCTCCACGTCTGCCCCGCGTGCGAATCGCGGCTGGTGCAGCCGACCTGCTGGGAGCAGGCCGGCGACCGCGGCCACTGGCGGCTATGGCGGCGCTGCCCCGAGTGCGAGTGGCACTGCGACTCCGTCCACGGCGAGGCGGAGATCGACGCCTTCGACGAGGAGCTCGACCAGGGCACGCGGGCGCTCAGCGGTCTGCTGAAAGAACTCGAGCACAAGAACATGCAGCACTTCGGCGCCACCTTCTCCGCCGCGCTCGAGGCGGACCTGATCACCGCCGACGACTTCTCCTAGCGAACGGGCGCTCAGCTGTAGCGCTGGACGACGCCGTCGGCAACGAGGCCGAGCAGGTGCCGCTGCTCGTCATCGAGGTCGCCGGACTCGAGTCCCTGCTTGGCCGCGGCCACCATCTCCAGGGCGCGAGCGCGGACCAGCTCGAGTGCGCCGGTCGCGGCTATGCGGTCGCAAAGCGCCACCGCCGCAGCCGGGTCGAGCGCCCGCAGGTCGGTCTCGCGCAGATCGGGGTCGGACTCGGCGGCGAGGATCAGCGGCAGCGTTACTGTGCCGTCGAGCAGGTCCGTGCCGCGGGCCTTGCCCGTGCGCTCGGGGGGCCCGCTGACGTCGAGGACGTCGTCGAGCAGCTGGAAGGCGAGGCCGATCGAGGCGCCGAACTCGCCCATCTCCCTGCTGTCGCAGCCGAGCAGGCAGGCGCACTCGAACAGCTTCGCCGTCTTCAGGCGGCAGCGCTCCAGGTAGCGCCGCTCGTCGATCGTCGTGTCGTAGGCGTCCTCGCGCTGGGCCAGCTCGCCGCGCGCCAGCGCCGCCGAGGCCTCGGCCAGCAGGGCGATTGCCCGCTCGTCGCCGGCCGCCGCGAGCAGCGCGAAAGCGCGCGAGAAGAGCAGGTCGCCGGCGGCGACGGCGCGGTCGCGGCCGGCGCTGGCGACGACGGTCGGCTGGCCGCGGCGCAGCGGCGCGCCGTCGAGGACATCGTCGTGGACGAGGCTCGCCATGTGCACGAGCTCGACCGCGGCGGCGGCCCGCACCGCGGCCTCCCCCCCATCCGGGCCGGCACAGAGCAGGACGAGCATCGGCCGTAGCCGCTTCCCCCCCGCGGCCAGGGTCGCGGCAGCGTCCTCACCGACGGCTCCGTCCCGCGCGGCGGCCTCGTCGCTCAGCCGCCGCTCAACCTCGGCCAGCCGCGCCGGCAGCCAGCGGCTCGAAGCATCGAGGACTGCGGTAACCGGCGGTGGGACGGACGAGCGCCGCGTCACGTCACCCGGCGGTGCCGCTGTGGATCGTGACGATCCCACCCGCCAGGACCGTGTACCTGATTCGCCCCAGCCCGACGGCGTCCATCATCTCCGCGAGGCCGTGCGGGCCGGGGAAGCTGTGCACCGACTCCGCCAGGTAGGCGTAGGCCTCGGGGTCGTCGGAGAGCTTCCCCAGGATCGGCGCGAGGCGGTCGAACCAGAGCGCGTAGAAGGTCGAGAAGGGCGGTCGGCTGGGCTCGGTGAACTCGAGCACCACGAGGCGGCCACCGGGACGGAGGACCCGGGTCATCTCGCGCAGGCCGCGGTCGCGGTCGGCGAAGTTGCGGACGCCGAAGCCGACGGTCACAGCATCGAAGCGGCCAGCGTCGTAGGGGAGGCTGAGCGCATCGGCCCACTCGAAGCGGACGCCCTCGATGCCGCGGCTCGCGGCCTTCTCCCGTGCCAGATCGAGCATCGGCTCGGAGAAGTCGCAGCCGATCACCTTGCCGCCTGGCGCCACGCGACCAGCGAGCTCGAACGCCAGGTCGCCGGTGCCGCAGCAGACGTCGAGCACAGAGTCGCCGGCGCTCAGCTCGGCCCGGTCCACCGCCCGCTCTCGCCAGCGGTGGTGCAGGCCGGCGCTCATCAGCGAGTTGAGCAGGTCGTAGCGGCCCGCCACCCGGTCGAACATGCGGTTGACCTGCTCCGCGAACTGGGCGGAGTCGCGGGAAGGCTTAATTGAGCGAGGCGAGGAAGTCAGCGAGCTCGTTCAGCTTTTTCGGGGGCAGGTCCCGGAAGGAGGGCATAATGCCGGGCCCGATTTCGACCGAGCGGATGATCGCGGCGCGGGGGATGTGCGAGGCGATGTGGGTCAGGTCCGGCCCGGGGCCATGGTTGCCGTTCTCACCGAGCTTGTGGCAGGCGAGGCAGCCGGCTCCAGCGACCACCTCCTTGCCGAGCTCATATCGCGGCGCGACCTCCATCTCGATCTCGGTCGGCGAGCCGCCAATCGCGCCGAGGTAGGTGAGGTAGGCCATCGCGGCGATCGTCAGGCAGCCAGCGGTGGTGGCGATCGGGCGGCGGCCCGGGTGGCGCTCCGGCCCGCGGTCATAGAAGGGCAGCAGGAGCAGCAGGACCATGCAGATGGTCGGGATGCCGATCGTCGCGACCGGAACCAGCTCCGGCGGTTTGATCACCCGCAGGACCTCGAAGAGGAAGAAGAAGTACCACTCGGGACGCGGCACGTAGCTGGTCGAGGTCGGGTCCGCCTTGGGGCCCTGCTCGGCGCCGAGGATGATCGACATCGCGATGATCACGCCGACGACGATCAGCGCCATCGCCGAGTCCTTCAGCACCGCGTAGGGGAAGAAGGGCTTGCCCTTCTTCTTGAGCAGCTCGTACTCCTCCAGGTATGCCTGCTTGTCCTGAGGCTTCATCGCGGGGGGGCCGCTCCGTTGCCCTCGGCGCCCGCGTCGAGCTTGGTGACCGGCGCCGCGAGCTTGGGCTTCTCGGCCCGCACCCAGGGAGGCGCCGTGGTGCCGAGCTTGACGACCAGGTACATGTGGGCGCCGATCAGGGCGATGATCGCGCCCGGCAGCAACAGCATGTGGATCGCGTAGAAGCGCGAGAGCGTGGTCGCCCCCAGCTCCGGCCCGGCGCGCAGGAAGTCACTCAGGTAGGGGCCGATGACGGGACCGGTGCCGTTGATGTTGATGCCGACGACCGAGGCCCAGAAGGAGCGCTGATCGAAGGGCAGCAGGTAACCGGTGAAGGCCATCGTCATCGTCAGGATCAGCAGCACGACGCCGATCACCCAGTTGAGCTCGCGCGGGTACTTGTAGGCGCCGAAGAAGAAGGTGCGCCCCATGTGGAGGAAGATCAGGATCACCATCACGCTCGAGCCCCACTTGTGCATGCCGTGCACGAAGGCGCCGAGGAAGACCTCGTTGTTGATGTGGGAGATCGAGGCGTAAGCCTGGGTCGTCGAGGGCGTGTAGAACATCGCCAGGAAGACACCCGTCACGGCCTGGACGATGAAGGCGAAGAGGGTGGCGGAGCCGAGCGTGTAGAACCAGTTGGTCCCCTTCGGCACCTTGCGAAAGAGCATCCCGGTGAGGAAGCCGGAGGCGGCGGTGCGCTGGTCGACCCAGGCGAGGACGTCGACGGGAGCCTCCTTGGCTTTGTCGACGAGCTTCTCCGTGTGGGAGGGACGCTCCGGCGGAGCGGTCTTCAGGTCGGCGGGAGCCTGCCCCTTGGCGCCGTTGCCCTCGCCCGGCTTGGCCGGTTTGCGGAGCGGGGAGGGAATGAGCGAGTCGAGCTTCATCGCGGGCTAGCCCTCAGCCGCTCGGGGGCGGGAAGGTCGATGGACGGGGTGGGTAGAGATACTCCCAGATGCCGCCGGTGAACTCGCCGGGGTCGCGGGCGCGGACCGGCTCCAGCTGCGAGGTGACGCTGTAGCGCGGGCCGACTTCGACCTGGCCGTTGCGGATCCGGGTCTGGAACTGGTCGAGCGGCCGCACCGGGGGGCCGCCGAGTCGTTTGCCCTGGAAGTCGTAGACCCCGCCGTGACAGGGGCAGATGAAGTTGCCGGCGGCCTCGACGTAGCTGACCGGGCAGCCGAGGTGGGCGCAGCGGTTGGAGACGGCGACGACCTCGTTCGGGCTCTCGCCGAACTGCTTGGAGCCCTTGCGCACGTAGGCGGTCGTCTTGCCGGCGTCGCCGATGCCCTCGGTCTCGGTGAAGACCACCTGGCGGTAGGTGTCGGCGACGAAGTCGTCGACCGGGCCGACCACCTCCCAGCGCTCCTTGCCGCGGTGGAAGATCGGCGCGACGGCGAAGCCGACCGCGGGCAGCACGATCGCGGCGCCGGCGATTCCGCCGAGCCCCTGGGCAGCCACCGTGAAGGCACGGCGGCGCGTCATCGACTCCCCCTCGAAGTAGCCGGGAGGGTCGGGCTTCGCCCGCTCCGGCCGCGAGGAGGTCTCGGCCCCGTTCTGCTTGTCCGCTTCGTCAGCCACTGCGCGCCTAGGAAGACCAGAGTCTATTTGACTCCGCCGATCGCCCGCGCGGCGGCCTGCCAGCGGGCCGGCGCCTCGGCCTCGCGACCCTCGACGTAGAGCTGCGCGCAATCGCTGATCAGCTCGCCCAGCTCACGTACCGCGGCGGGATCGCCGAGCCTGGCGAGCCGCTCGATTCCAAGCGCGTAGAGGTAGTCGCCGGCGAGCAGGGCGAGGTCGGGGTCGGGGTCGGCGAGCAGTCGCGGCTGCCCGTAGTGGAGCAGGTAGCCCTCGCGCACCGCCTCGACCACGAGCGCGTACTCCTCGGGCGCGGCGGCTGCCCGAGGGCCGCCCGCGGCCAGCTGGCCGAAGGTCGGCGCCTCCGTCGGCTCGACGACGTGGGACGCGATCGGGTCGTCTCCCTCGCGCAGGAGATCCGCCAGGACGTGAAGGACGTCGCTCACGCGAAGACCTCCGCGAGCGAGTCGGAGGCGGCCTCGAGCGTACGGTCGACGGCCGCCTCGTCGTGGGCGAGCGAGACGAACCAGGCCTCGAACTGGGAGGGCGGCGGGTAGACGCCGCGGTCGAGCATGGCACGGCAGAAGCGGGCGTGCGCCTCGAGGTCGCAGGCTGAGGCTGCGACGAAGTCAGCGACGGGGTCGGCGCTGAAGAAGAGCGTGACGAGGCCGGGCGCGGTCGCGACCTGCAACGGCCGACCCTGCCCTAGCTCCGCAAGCCCGCGTGCCAGCCGCTCGGTGAGCCCGGCGAGGCGCTCGTAAGCGGGGGAGTCGAGCTGGCGCAGGGTCGCCAGGCCGGCGGCGACGGCGAGCGGGTTGCCGGAGAGGGTGCCGGCCTGGTAGACGTCGCCGGCCGGCGCCACCCGCTCCATCAGCTCGCGCGGACCGGCGAAGGCGGCGGCGGGCAGGCCGCCGCCGAGAATCTTGCCGAGGATGGTCAGATCGGGCGCGACGCCGTAGAGGTCCTGAGCGCCGCCACGAGCGAGGCGGAAGCCGGTGATCACCTCGTCGAAGACGAGCAAGGCGCCGCTGTCGCGGGTCGCGGTGCGGAGGAACTCGAGGAAGCCCTCCTCGGGCGGCACGACGCCCATGTTGGCGGCGACGGGCTCGGCGAGGAGCGCCGCGACCGGGTGGGCCTCGAGCGCGCTGCGCACCGCGTCGCGGTCGTTCCACGGCACGACCACCGTGCCGGCCGCCTGGGCGGCGGTGACACCGGGGGTGGCGGGGATCGCCAGGGTCGCCAGGCCCGAGCCGGCATCGGCGAGGAGCCCGTCGGAGTGGCCGTGGTAGGCGCCGGCGAACTTGACCACCACCTCGCGGCCGGCGACGGCACGGGCGAGGCGGACGGCGCCCATCGCCGCCTCGGTGCCGGAGCTGGTCATCCGCACCATCTCCACCGAGGGCACCCGGGCGGCGACCTCCTCGGCCAGCTCCACCTCGGCCGCGGTAGCGGCGCCGTAGCTGGTCCCGCGGGCGGTGGCCTCCGTCACCGCCGCGACCACCTCCGGGTTCGCGTGGCCGAGGACCAGCGGGCCCCAGGAACCGACCCAGTCGATGTACCGGTTGCCGTCGGCGTCGAACAGCTCGCAGCCCTCGCCGCGCTCGATGAAGACCGGCTCGCGGCCAATCTGCCGCATCGCCCGCACGGGGCTGTTCACCCCGCCGGGGAGAACCTTCAGCGCCCGCTGGTACAGCTCGGAGGATCGGGACACTGAGTGCCTATCCCGGTAGGGGTGGAACGTCTTGTACTTTTTCCGCGACCCGGCCGGGGGACGCTGGCAACTGCCTTCGGAAAAAGTTAAGTGGAACCCCTGCCGGGATAGGCACTACGAGTGCTCCGCTTCCCACCTGGCGTAGTCGTCGGTGAAGTAATGGAGGCGGATCTTCTTGTACTCGGTCGAGGAGTAGAGGGTGGCGCGGTCCTCCGGCCCCATGCCGCACTCGGCGGCGATCGAGTCGAGGATCGCGTCGCACTCCTCCTTCGAGCGACCATGGGCCATGGTGAAGACGCTGTAGGGCCAGTCGGGGTAGGTGGGGCGCTGATAGCAGTGGGAGATGCCGCGGAAGGCGGCCATGCGGCGGCCGGTCTCGAGGATCTCCCCCCCCGGCACCTTCCAAACTCCCATTCCATTGGCGGAGAAGCCGGCGCGGCGGTGGAAGAGGATCGCGGCGACGCGGCGCAGTAGCTTGCGGTCGACCATGCCGCGCAGGTGGTCGAGTAGCTCCTCGGTGCTCTCCCCCAGCTCGGCCGCGGCCGCGTCGTAGGGGCGCTCGACCGCTTCCATCGGCCCCTGCAGGGCGCAGATCGTGGCGATGTCGCGGTCGTCGTAGGGCTGCGCCTCGAGCTCCCGCGGCGGTGCCGCGTCGACCGCACTGGCGAGGGCCTCGGTACCACCCTCCATCTCCAGGTTCATGTTGATCTTGAACAGGGTCAGGGTGGGCAGCTCGCGCATCGACTCGGCGCCGGTCTCGCGCATCAGCGCCTCGAGCGTGCCGGCGAGGCCGAGCTCCGAGTCGGGGGGGGTCGCGATCGTGAACCAGAGGTTGAAGTCGTGGGTGCGCAGGTAGTTGTGGGAGACGCCGGGGTGCGAGTTGACGATCGCCGCCGCGCGCTGGGGATTCTCGGAGTCGACCCTGGCGGCGACCAGCATCGACTCGTAGCCGAGCGCCCGGGTGTCGAAGATCGGCGTGATCTCGCGGATGATTCGCCCGTCGAGCAAGCGCTTGGTGCGAGTGAGGACGTCGTCCAGCTCCATCTCCGCCTCGGAGGCGACCAGGGCGAACGGCTCCGGGTCGAGCGGGAAGCTCGACTGCAGCAGGTTCATCAGCCGCTTGTCGGCCTCGTCGAGCGGGATCGCGGCGCCGTCCTTGCGCGAGCGCACCTTCGACTGCGGCACCTTCGCTCCTACTGAAGCCATCCCGCCGCCTCCTTTGCGTAGTAAGTGACGATCGCGTCGGCGCCGGCGCGGCGGATCGCCGTCAGGGTCTCCCGCACCGCGGCTTCCTCGTCGATCCAACCGTTGGCGGCTGCCGCCTTCAGCATCGAGTACTCGCCGGAGACGTGGTAGGCCGCGAGCGGGGCGCCGGTCTCCTCCTTGACCCTGCGCACGACGTCGAGGTAGGGGGTCGCCGGCTTCACCATCAACATGTCGGCGCCCTCTTCGAGGTCGAGCTTTGCCTCGCGCACCGCTTCGGCGGCGTTGGCGGGGTCCATCTGGTAGCCGCG